>Ga0185299_10001603_pt1 | contig 41348 bp, 45 predicted proteins | sample PaiPotPPA55metaG_FD_128002 | JGI IMG/M metagenome (GOLD analysis project Ga0185299, IMG submission 128002) | Iron sulfur acid spring bacterial and archeal communities from Banff, Canada, to study Microbial Dark Matter (Phase II) - Paint Pots PPA... ...
TCCACGAGCTGCAGCAGGTTCGCGCCTTTTTGAAATTGCTGGGCGTCGGCGCCGAATTTATCAAGGACGCGCTGCGACAGCTTACCGCGGGGCGCTCGGCATCTGTGCCGAACGTGTCGCTCTCTGACAAAGCAGTGAAGAGCGCCGGCTTCGGAAATCTAGTTAATCTGGCAAGGAGCAATGGCTAATGGCTTATAGCGATAAGGTAGTCGAGCACTACAACAACCCCCGCAACGTGGGCAGCTTGCCGAAGGAAGACCCCAACGTGGGTACTGGCCTGGTAGGCGCCCCGGAGTGCGGCGACGTCATGAAGCTGCAGATGAAAATCAATCCGGACACGCAGGTCATTGAAGAAGCCAAGTTCAAGACCTTCGGCTGCGGTTCGGCAATTGCCAGCTCTTCATTGGCCACTGAGTGGGTCAAGGGCAAAACCGTCGAAGAGGCGCTAAGCATCAAGAACACTGACATCGTTCGCGAGCTCGCCCTGCCGCCGGTGAAGATTCACTGCTCCGTGCTTGCCGAAGACGCCATCAAGGCGGCTATCGGCGATTGGAAAAAGAAGCACGGCATCGAAGTCGCCGCCGTGGCAAAAGTCGCGCACTAACGGGTGGCCTGTGTCCGGGTCGCCTTTCGTTTCTGGGTGGCCTACCCTAGCGGGTTTTTGCAAAGGGTGGGACGGTAGCTGTTTCACGCGACGGCTCGACAACCGCGTTCGCGCTAAATTTCGGCCACTTCTTTGTAATCGCTGAAAGGGATTAGTTATGGCTGCAGAACTAGCTACGCCCACAATCGCGAAAATCACGCTCACCGAGCGCGCCGCCCGTAAGATTCGCGCGCTCCTTGAGAAAGATGGAGTTTCGACAGAATTGGGCGGCTTGCGCGTGGGCGTGCAAGGTGGCGGCTGCTCCGGCTTGTCGTACGCCATGCGTCTCGATACCCAGGCTCGCGATCGCGACAAGGTCTTTGAAGAGCATGGCGCGCGCTTGTTTGTCGACCCCAAGAGCTTCCTGTATCTGAACGGCACTACGCTCGAGTACGAAGAAACGCTCATGCGCCAGGGCTTTGTTTTTCAGAATCCCAACGCCGCCCGAAACTGCGGTTGCGGCAGCTCATTCACCGCCTGAGCGCGCCGTAATTTCCGAAGATCAATGAAACTGCTAGGTCGCCCTCAATCGCCGCTCACAGAAACGCGGAGGGCGCCCCACCCTCGCCTTTCGAGGGTGGGGATTTTCGGCCCAAGTTTTTTCGGCGCATTTGATCCGCAGTCAAAACCGATTCCCGATTCTCATCACCAATGAACGCACCCAAATCAGCCACCGTTTCCGTCGCGACCTGCTGGAGCTGCAACACTCCAACAAATGCGGCAGCATTCTGCCCCCAGTGCGGAAAAATTCAGTCCCTCCCCGCCAATGCCGATTACTTCACCTACTTCGGACTCCCCCGCAAGCTCTGGATGGGCATGGATGCCCTCGAACAGAAATTCCTGCAGCTTAGCTGGAAGCTCCATCCAGACAATTTTGTAAATACCAACGAGCGCGAACGGGAAATGTCCCTCCAACGCAGCTCCAGACTGAACGACGCCTACCGCGTCCTGCGCGATCCCGTCGCCCGCGTCGAATACCTCCTGGAACTGGAAGGCATGCGCAAGGAAGGCGAACACAAGCAGCAAGCTCCCCCCGAATTGCTCGAAGAAGTCTTTGAACTAAACGAATCTCTCGACGAATTGCGCGAAGCCAAATCCGCCGGCGCAAATCTGGACGGGCTGACCCTCAAGCTGCGCGTAGCCGAAAAGAGTTTCGGCGAAAAACTTCACGAAGTAGACGCCGAAATGAAGACTGCAGCGCAGCAATGGGACGCCGCACTCGACGCCAACGCCAGCGAATCCGACCGCGAAGCGATTTTGCAGCGCCTGAACGAATTGCTGAACCGCCGCTCCTACATTCGCAACCTGGTCGCTGGGGTCGAAAAAGAATTACAAGGAGCCAGCTGTTAATGGGACGCATTGTCGGCATCGATCTGGGCACCACCAACAGTCTGGTCGCGTACGTCGACTCGCCGACCGGCCAGCCAAAGTGTATTCCCGGCCCCTACGGTTCCACGCTGTGCCCGTCCGTCGTCAGCCTTGACCCTGACGGCAGCGTCATCGTTGGCGAAGCCGCGCGCCGCCGCCTGCTCACTCAACCCGAGCGCACCATCTACTCCGTGAAGCGCCTGATGGGCCGCGGCCCCGCCGATGTGCAAAGCGAGCTGCAACTTTTTCCCTTTCGCATCGATCCGCAAAGCAAAAATGTAATTCGCGTAATGCTCGGCGACAAAATGTTTACCCCGCCGGAAATTTCCGCCTTCATTTTGCGCGAATTGCGAAACTGGGCTGAGTCTTTTCTGGGCGAGCCCGTCGATCGCGCGGTCATCACCGTTCCCGCCTACTTCAATGACGCCGAGCGCCAAGCCACTAAAGACGCCGGACGCATCGCCGGCCTCGAAGTTTTGCGCCTTGTCAACGAGCCCACCGCCGCGGCCCTCGCCTACGGCCTGCACGAAAAGCAGCGCGGCCACGTAGCCGTTTACGATCTCGGCGGCGGCACTTTCGACATTTCCATCCTCAAACTTATCTCCACCAACGAAGGCGACATTTACCAGGTGCTCTCCACCAATGGCGACACCCATCTCGGTGGCGACGATATCGACAATCTGCTCCAAGCCTTCGTGCACAAACGCATCCGTGAAACCGAGGATCTCGATTTCTCGCCGCACGGTGAACTCGCTCAGGACTTGCGCAAATCGCTGATCGCTGCGAAGCATGAACTGTCGGAGAAAGTATCCGTCACTCTGCGTTTTGCTCTGCCCAACGGCAAAACTTTTGTACACAATTTTTCACGCGCCGACTTTGAGGCCCTGATTAAAAATGTCGTCACCCGCACCATGGGCCCGGTAAAACAGGCACTCGCCGATGCGCACCTCGCGCCCTCCGCCATCGAAGAAGTCGTCCTGGTCGGCGGCACCACCCGCACACCTCTAATCCGCCGCACTGTGCAGGAATTCTTCGGCCGCAAGCCCCACACCGAACTGAATCCCGACGAAGTCGTAGCCCTAGGTGCGGCCGTGCAAGCCAACATTCTCGAGCGCGGCGTCAGTAACATGCTCCTGCTCGACGTCACTCCGCTCTCTCTCGGAATTGAAACCTACGGCGGCGCCGTCTCTAAAATTATTCCGCGCAACTCCACTATCCCCGCGAGCGCCCAGGAGCAATACACCACCGGCGTCGACAATCAGACCGGCATCGACATTCACGTCCTCCAGGGCGAACGCGAACTCGCCAGAGATTGCCGCTCCCTCGCGCGCTTCACTCTAAAGGTTCCTCCCGCGCCCGCAGGCTTTCCGCGCATCGAAGTCGCCTTTCTGATCGACGCCAACGGCATCCTGCAAGTCGCCGCCAAAGACATGCGCACCGGCGAGGAGCACTCCATCGAAGTGCAACCGAGCTACGGCATTAACGACACCGAAATCGAACGCATGCTCGAAGAATCCATCGAGTACGCCGAACAGGATTTCGCCGAGCGCCAGCTGATCGAAGCCCGCACCGAATCCGAAGCCATCTTGTCGGCCACCATCAAGGCGCTAGCCAATCCGCAATCCTCTGAAATTGGCGCCACCGAGCGTGCGCATATCGAAGCCGCCATCGCCGCGCTAAAACAATCCGTCACCGGCACGGATTACAAACAAATTCGCAAGCGCGTCGACGAACTGAATCACGCCACCGAACACCTCGCGGAGTTGCTAATGAACTCCGCAGTGTCAACAGCATTAGCAGGCCGCAACCTGGCCGAAGTCTAAAGTTTTGTAGTTTTTACGTTTGTAGGTGCGGGCTTGAGCCCGCACGTAAAGGGCTCCTTCCAACGGGGCTTTAGCCCTGAAGGAAATGAAGCTAAGATTCACGCGGCGAGATTCAAGACATAATCGTACCGGAGGCAAGAAAATGGGCGGCAGTAACCCCTACATCGACGAAGTCAAATACAAGCCCGCCACGCAGAAATATAAAGTCACATTCCTGCCCAGCGGCAAGACCATCGAAGTCGACCCGGAAAAAATTCCCTACGGACATAATGGCATCCCCGGTAGCATCCTCGACATTTCCGAAGGCTTCAAAATGGGTCTCGACCACGCCTGCGGCGGAGTCTGCGCCTGCTCCACGTGCCACGTGATGGTCAAGCAAGGTCTCGAATCCTGCAACGAAGCCACCGACGCCGAACTCGACGAGCTAGACGAAGCCCCCGGCATCACTCCCAAATCCCGCCTGGGCTGCCAAACCGTCCCCGACGGCACCACCGACATCGTGGTAGAAATCCCCGAGTGGAACAAAAATTACGCCAAAGAAGCCGACCACTGAGTTGAGGTTCGAAGGTTGAGGTTGGAGTTGGGAATTGTAGGTGCGGTTTGTAGGTGCGGGCTTCAGCTCGCACCTAAAAGCGCCCTCCACGGTGCTTTAGCCCCCTGACGGGGCGCGCAAGCTGCTCTCAGAAATAAAAATTTCGCATCCGAGGAAAATCAGAAAATGCCGCCAACTTTCGACTGGGATGACCTAGAAGACATCGCCATCGCACTAACCGACAAATACCCCGACACCGATCCCCTCTCCGTGCGCTTCACCGACATGCACAAATGGATCACCGAACTCCCCCACTTCGCCGGCGACCCCGCCGCCTCCAACGAATCCAAACTAGAAGCCATCCAAATGGCCTGGCACGAAGAATACCAAGACCGGCAGAAGTAATGATGCGGCTACCCACTGCAGCGCTCATTTTCGCGCGTCGCCTTGTGCATTCCGCGCTTTTTTTCTATTCTACCTAGGTTCCCTTTTTCACAAGTGTGGCGCTATGGTGCAACGGTTAGCACGCGGCCCTTTCAAGGCGTTTCCAGCCCATCCACACAAAGCACTTGTAAGAAAACACAGGGAGTTAAGTAGGCTGTGGTCGGCTATAGTCGGCTGGAAACCGATGTCAATAATGCAATTCACAATGCAATTTGCCTCAGGTGTGGCTCGAAAGCCGATCCAACAGCGACGGCAGCACATCATCGCAAAGATGAAATTTAAATTGCTCGACCGTTCCAAAATGTTTCTGGCACGTCGAACAGCCGGTCTGAACGATCTTGTGCTCGGCGCTCATGAACGTGGACAAGTTGTGCTTATGAATTTCAGTTTGGAGTACGCGGAGTAACTCGGATTTCTTCATCGCTAGTCTTCGGGAAGACCTTTAATTAGTTCGTGGCTGTAGGTAACTCCCCATACCAGCTTTTAACTTCGCTACCAGGCTTAAAACAAAGGAGATGTACTTGATTCGAAATCTCAAATCGCCACGAAATCATCGACGATGGCCAGCTAGCCGGAGAGTCAAAATGGGCAGCTTTTGGTAGCAGGAGTAGCAGCATATTGTCCACCTTAAATGCGCAGGGCGTAAGGCCGTCGCTACTGTCAATTTGACCGATTCTATGGAGTTCTACTATTAATATATACGAATATATATGCCTCCAGGCTCGAATCCCTTTACGCCAAACACCCCGATGCTTCCTGAGTATTTTGCTGGCCGCATAGGCGAAGTGATGAAGATTCAGTCTGCCCTTAACCAGACACGGCATGGAAATACTCAACACATACTCCTCACCGGTGAACGCGGAATCGGCAAGACATCGCTGGCAATTTATGCCCGATATATCGCTCAAACACCAAATCCAGTATTAAAAAGCGATTTTAAATACGCTACCGCCTACTACACGGTTGAACGGGACCAATCTCTTGTCGACGTGTGCAGAGGTCTGACTTCAAAACTCCTTTCGAGCGTCGAGCAAGGTCTAGCTAAAGCGTGCCTAGAAAAGTTAAAACACTTGAAGTTGCACTTTTCGATTAACGTGCCCGGCATCGCTGAGATTAAAGTCGATCCTGACAAGTCTGTTGAGGTAAAGGCCCGACTGTACGCTGATTTTGAAAAAGCGATTGAAGAAGCGTGGGATCATATCAAGGGCGAATATAACGGGATTCTGCTCATTGTAGATGAACTCCACAATCTTAAGACTTTCGAAGGCGCAGGGTCCTTTTTCAAAGTCGTCTCCGAAGCATGGGCGGTCGATGGATATCGCAACGCTATGCTTGCGGCAATCGGCTTACCAAACGTACCAGCGGATATTTCGAAAGATGACCCTTCAGCTCCGAGGATTTTTTCGTATGTAGAACTCAAACGCATGACTACTCAGGAGTGTCTCGACATCCTCCACAAGTGTATTGCCCAGTCTGGGAAGCGTATTGATGAGAATGCAGCCCGCAAGATTGCGACGCTGTCTGGAGGTTTTCCGTACTTTCTTCATCAACTGGGCTACGACGCATTTGATAAAGACCGCGACGACATAATCACAGAAGAAGACGTACATATCGGGCTTCGATCCAGTCTGGTTCAATTCGAACGAATGTTTTTCGGAGAGATATACAAGTCAATAGAGGGAAAGCAAAAGCAGAAAATTGTCGATGCGCTCGCGGTCGCCTATGCCAATCCGAAAACGGCATTGGAGTTAGGAAAAGCCCTACGAATACAGAACGTGCACCAATACCTGAAGCCTTTGGAAAAGGACGGGATCGTTGACAGAGTAAAATCGCGCTACAGGCTCTCAAGCGAGCTTCTCTCAGTCTACGTACAGGCAAGAACCAGTGCCAATGCAGATAAAAGTCCATTTGAGACCGTTACCAAGTATCCCGGCGACACGATGGACTTAGAGCCGTCACCCGACCCAGACGCGCCGCAAGCGAGTGGCCCGGTCCACCCGAATGACCGAGAGGAATCGGACGATGAGTAATCGGTATCTTCACGTCGGTTTTAACTGGGCGGGGGAAGCTAAAATCACCGAACTGAAACCGATTTTTGACAAGGCTATCGACTGGGTACGTTACTCGCCCAACTGTTGGATAATTTGGACGAGCAGTGAGCCTGAAAAATGGTATGAGCGACTAAAACCTCAGTTGGGTAGTGGAGATCATTTGTTCATCTGCGCAATTGATTTGTCAGAGAGGCAAGGTTGGCTTCCGAAAACCATTTGGGATTGGATCAAGAAAGAAAGAATCTAGAACTTCGGCCACGCCCAGAGACCACCCAATTTGTTCACTTACTGGACGCCTTCTTCGCCCTTGCAATGCCCGCCTTGATAGCTGCACGATGCGCCGTAGATAGTTTACGTCCCCGCAGTTTGCTACCACGGTCGCTGCTGATCTCGATCTCACTGGGCATGTGGTTGATCGCACGTGGCGCGTAGCCGTTCAAAGCGCGGATGGCCTGACGAATGCCGCCAAGTCGCGTTTCCAATTTCTTCTCTTCACTCTTCAATGCCGCTACGATGTCCATCATATCCTCCGATTGAATTTAAGGGCGACCGGGCCGCCCCCCCCTGAAATGCTCAACTATAACAGTCTCGAAACGGACGAAAGTACAATTATCGCTTGCGCATGAAACCCGGAACCCCTCAGACGCCAATTTAGTTTCCATTTTTCTGCGAATCTCGGAAACAATTGAGTGATTTTCAAAACCTTGACAATTGATCAACAGGATGACTGGAACGAATTCGTTCATGGTCGAGGATACTCGTGGATCATGAGCTCAGAGAAAGGCACGCAAACAAGACCCTGCTCTGCCAGCAAACGGATGCGGCGACGTAAGAACTCAGGGAGGCTGATCACTTCGCTCAGAATCATCAAGAGATCGTGTCCGTCCACCACAAAAAATGATGGTGCTTTGCCCCGAGTGATTGAATCTAGCGCCTGCGACGTAACGCCGTTGATCGCGATAAAGACGCCACGGGTAAACGTAGATTTGGCCTCGATTTTACCTCTGAAAATAAGTAAGTCGGCCTCTGGTAGCCGATCCTTCTCCCACTTCGATTCCAGCAAATAAATTTGGCGGTCGATTTCAAACGAGCCGTCTATTTGTTCTCCGACAACGCGAAAGGGCTGACGTGGGTCGAGTTGGAATGTGTTGAACAACCGGTTGAGAACTTGTTCCAGCGCTAAGCCCGCCTTCCTTCTGTCTTCCTCTGCCGCCAACCGGAAGAACTCCTCTTTCAGCTCGGCGAGCGCTTTAGACACCTTGGTTTGATCTACGGACGGATCGAGAGGAGCCTGTTGAGGCTGATTATGGCCCAGAAGCCGCCTAACGATTAAGCGACACATTTCCACGCTTGGACCGGTTTCGTCATGATAATCAAGCATGTCGCTCATAAGTTTGCCGACGACGCGGTTGTCTTCCTTCTCCCAAAAGGCCCGCAAACGATGCGCCTTCGATCCGCTCGCGTTGGCGTAGCGGGCGTCGTAAATATTGCGACCAGTGCTATCCAATATGAGTTCGGCGAATGTCCGATTGGTGAAGTCCAATACATACCCCGAACTCATTCCGAGTAGCTGCTCGAATTTTCGTTTTTCTGCAAAAGTCAGGTCAGACATATTTCACACGTAAAAACAACCGAGTGATTATTTCAGTAAATCTCTCAATCCATCTTAACGGCAGGGACAATCGGTGCCTGACCGAGGTCAGCACAGAGGTTGTTGATTTCTTCCAACTCTTCCTGCGTCAAATGTTCAGAGTCAGCGAGATGTTGAAGACCTACACGCGGGTCATGGACAAGATAGAACTTCCTGCCCATAGAGGTCTTTGTGGATATCAATCGCTTGGATTCAAGGCTCTTGATGTACGGGGCCAAATTTTTGGTACCTTCAAGCCCCAACTCAAATGCGATTTCCTCCTGAGTTGGGTAGCAGATGCCGTACTTGCTCGCACGCAAGTGCAGATACACCAATGCCCGGAGTTCCGGTGATGACAAATGGCGAATAAGTTTCCGCAGAAGGATAGGTAGCGGCACGAATCCTTTGCGCGTGGTATCGAATGCAAGCCCGTCTGCTTGTGGAAAGTATAACCGCCGATAACGCAAATCTCGCGGCTCTTTGGGAAGAGCCGAAGCCAGCGGTGTCGCTGCTGGCATTAAAATCTTGGGCATGTTGAAGGCTCCCGCAAATCTAGATATCATTCGTGGATGGGGCCGCCATGCGCGGCAAGGCTTTGGAGGCCATGCTGCGTTCCATCACGCGGCCCCATAAGTTACAAACGCTCCGGCTTTGGAGGCTGGAGCAACCTGCCTAAAATAGTATCCCCAATTCTGTATTTGTCAAACGGTGCTCTCCGGCCAAAATCGAGCTGCCACCATAGGTTAATACTAGTGTAAGCCAGTCAAATACATCGTTAATACAATTCAATACACACAAAATTAAATTGTTTCATATAAAGCTAGTATATTCAATATATTACAGATGTACCGCTCTGATTGTCAGGATGATTTCATCCCTAAGGATGGTACAAATAAGATTGAAAATATCCCCTAACGGTGGTTCTGGTGAGGATGATAAGGTTAGCTCAGGTGGGCACGCTGTTCCGGAAAATGACTGGTTCCGTAATCCGGATTCAAATTTACTTTGGCGTAATAAATCTACAGGAATCGTTCAAAACTAAAAACCTGGCTGAGAAGGCGTGCCTGAAATATTCAGAGAGTCAGCGCAAAACGATTGAGCTAGGTGATTCGGACAGAGAATTAACAGCGCGAGCGACGGCTTCGCACTGATGAAGAGGAAGAAACGGCGCAATGACTTAACGGCCGATTGCGGCGCTCGGTGACGTTCTATAGCCACAAGATTACTCTGGACGCCATTGTGCCAGCCCAAGAAGACGCCTTAAAGACGACCGGTAGAAAGACAGGATGAAGTACAGAAACTGCAATATTGATTGGTGGTAACCCGAACGTTACGACCGCTCCAAGACGTTTCCGCATTTTTTCCGGATCGCCATCTAATGCCTTGGCTCGGCCGCAGACCTCAGCCATCAGATTCCGAAGCGTACCAACTACTTCAGCGCCACTAAACTCACGCACATCGCCTTGACTCAATCCTTCAGCAAATTGCAAATTTCCAAGCATTATGTTCCGAGTGATTCTGTCGATACCAGCATCTCGGAGGATCAGATCCTCAATTCGCCGAAACAAATCACGATGTTCCGTAGCGAGCTTCGTGGCAGCTTGACTTGGCGCATCAAGGTGATCCACCCCATCCGCCAGATCTTTTCTTGCCTTCCATAATTCTGTCAGCAAAAGACAGCTCGACTCCATCCCGGCCCGCAGGTGGTCGCGGCGAGTTTCCTCTTTCCTGGTGTTGTCGCACAATCGGATCAGCGCCCCGAGATGGTTTAAGTCTTCGCTAAAGTGGGGAGGGAGTTCGTATGCCACGGTGGGTGTTTATACTCAGGGAACCTAGCCATGTCAATATGAGCATGGCCGGATCGATTTCGCGGGCCGTTAGAGAATCCATTAAGGCCGTCACGGTTCAGGGTTCGCGTTCCGTTTGAGATACGCTATGAGAACTCGGATTCCGGTAGGTCGAGGGCTTCCGCCACGAGGCTACAACACCTCATGGGTCATCACGGAGAAACTATAGCTTTTCTGATTTTAGGAGTGAAGATCAGTGAGTTTCCCGGAGAAAGACGATTTACTCTCTCCACACCTCGTGTGCCAAGGGTAATCCATTCAACTCCGCCCGCAGAGATCTCCAGCGAGGCAAGCAGCTGTCCATGATTTCGGTGAACTGGTCATCATGACGCCTGACGATCAAATGTACGAGCTCATGCAGAACAACGTATTCAAGACAATCAACTGATTTTTTGGCAAGTTCGAGATTGATCCAGATCCGGCTTGCCTTTGCATTACAGGTGCCCCATTTTGTTTTCATTTTCTTGATATAGCACGCAGATACCCTAACGCCAAGACGCTTTTGCCATTTCTCCAACAGGGGCGGGATCACTTCTTTGAGATGTTGGCGATACCATTTCATCATCACTTTTTGGCGGTATTCAACGGTCGCGCCCAATCGTACGTGCAGTTCGATAATCGAAGCGTTCCTAACTGTTATCCGGTCAGGAGCCTCGTTCGCTGTATAAACACGAAGACGATACCGCTGTCCCGAAAAATAGTGGCTCTCACCGCTTATCATTTCCCGAGTCGATTGCCGTGGTTGCTGTTCAAAACGAGCTTGTTGTTTTTTGATCCAGCCAAGCTTACCGACCACGGCCAAGCGCACTGCTTCGTTGCTAACCCTGAGCGGTGCAGCTACTCGAATGCGTCCTGCGGGTGGATACACACCGAGGTGAAGATTCTTTATATTTTTCCTCACGACCTCGACCCGAAGACCTGAGACGGTGAGTCTGTGTTGTTCAGTATTCATTTTGATTCTTCACTAATTCTAAAGTTGTTGCGGTCAATTCGTCGTTGTCCTTGAGGGCCGCTTTGATCGCAAGCCGAACCTTTTTGATTTTGAACGAGTTATTTCTCCAGTCGTCCTGCCTATTTGCACGGATGGAACTGTCCACGGCAAGTGCAAGTTCTTGATCTTTTCCGAGGTTGTCAAACAAAGCCCGCTTGCCTGGCGTATTGAGCTCTTTTGGATAGGCCTCGCCTGAGGTTGGGTTCGCGACCTTCTTTGCCAGATCAGTGATCCGTTCCAAGTATTTTTGGTAGTCGATCGCTTCCTTCTGGCGTTGCGCGATGAGGGCATCCAAAAGCTCCGACATTTTGTCGTAGTACTTCGGATTCAAAGGCTGTTCATCGATGATGAGCCTGCGAATGTTGTTTTCGATAGTCTCCGCAATCGCTTCTCGGTTATCTCGAATGCCTTTCGGAAGAGCACTCACCGCATCCGCGCCGCGCTCCACGATAAGCTGGACAAGCGAGACGTCGTCAAAAGACGCGATCTTTTTGCTATCTTCGGCGCGGATGTAGTTGTCGATCAGGTGCCGCATGGCAGGCTCGTACATTTTCAGGTCGATATAATCGCCGCTCGCCAGTTTGACCTCTTCGCGAACTTTTTCAAATTGACTGACTTCCAACTTGAGCGCATTAATCTCTTCCGCAGTATATCCAGCCTCTTGCAGTTCATTAGCGAGATCGGCAAAAGCCCGCACAAACTCTGCGACATGTTTGTAAAGAGAAAGCCGTTTCGGCTCGTTTTCTTTCAGCTGAGCCGCGTTCCCAGACTCTTGAGCGCAGAAATACCTAAGATGTGATGCCGAATCTTTTGGCGGTTCAACCGACTCGCAAAGCGCTCGAACGGTTTCTTTGGCTTCTTCCAATCTCTCCCGAGCCTTTTCTAATCGATTCTCCAGGAGCCCGGCCACATCTTCCTTGTCGTAGCCATCAAACGCGCCGGAAGTATACTCGTGCACTGCTCCTTCGAGACTTTTGAAAAGATCTTTGTAGTCGATGATGTATCCGTAATCCTTGTCGTCGCCGTCCAACCGATTCACACGACAGATAGCCTGGAAGAGACCGTGGTCGCGCATCTGTTTGTCGATGTAGAGATATGTCGCCGGAGGCGCGTCAAAGCCAGTCAGGAGCTTGTCCACCACGATGAGGAGCTTCATTTGGCCCGGCTCCTTGATGAACTTCTCCTTAACTTTCTTCTCAAAGATCTCAATTTTCTTTACTGCGTCCTCAGCAGGTTCGTTAAACCATTCCGCGAGCATGCGTCTGTAGATGTCGAACTGGCGCAATCTTTCGGTGAGTCCTTCACCGCTTTCTTCTCCTTTAATCTCTGCAGCAAGCGGTCTGTATGAAGTCACGATGGCACATTTGCCTTTGAGATCAGTCTTCTCAAATAGCTCATAGAATTTGCATGCCTGATAGATGCTTCCCGAAATCAGCAACGCATTGCCGCGACCGCTCGATAACCGGTCGCGCGTTTCCATATCCATCAAAACATCCGCTACGATCTTTTCAAGCCGATCTTGGCAGCTGAGAACTTTTTTCATCGTTCCCCAGCGCTTTTTGAGTTCAGCCTTTGCCAGATCATTCAGGCCCTTGGTCTTAGCCTCGAACCACTGATCGATCTTGGCCTGAGATGCGATGTTCTGGTCGATGTCGCGGGCCTCGTAGCGCAGATCAAGCACGACGCCGTCCTTAACTGCCTCATCAAATTTGTACGTATGAATGTAGCGGCCAAAGACTTCGATGCTCTTCTGCTTGTCTGTCTTAAGTAGTGGCGTTCCAGTGAAGCCGATGAACATGGCATTCGGGAGGATCGCCTTCATGGCCTTGTGCAATTCGCCGGACTGAGTGCGGTGGCACTCGTCCACAAAAACATACAGATCGCCTTTTGCATTGAAACCGGGCGGTAAAGCTTTTTTCATTTCTTGAACGAAAGCCACAACATCGATTTCAGAATCACCGTCGCCTTTGCCGCCAAACTTGTGGACCAGGGAACACATAAGCCACGGCGTAGGAGCATTCAGCGTCGCAACAAGGTCGGCACCGCACTTGGTACGGTAAATGTTTTCATTGACGCCCTTGAACACACCCTCAATCTGCTCGTCCAATTCCGTGCGATCCGTGATGATGAGCACGCGGGCATTCTTCACGTTTTCCCAAATCCACTTCGCAAGCCACACCATCGTCAGACTCTTACCAGAGCCTTGCGTGTGCCAGATGATGCCGCCTTCCCGGCTGCGCACATGGGTCTGAGCTGCCCTCACACCGAAATATTGGTTGTGGCGACAGAGCTTCTTGGTTCCAGCGTCAAAAACGATAAAGTCATGGACTATTTCAAGAAAGCGATTTTTCTCGCAGAGCTGCAACAGCGCACGATCCAAGGGATTCTCGACGTTGCTGTCTTCCTTCCAGGTCAGGTAATACTTTTCTGGCGTTTGGATCACGCCGTAGCGCAATCCTTCAGTATCATTGCCCGCCATGATTATCTGGATCGTCGAAAAGAAATGCTCTATAAAAATCTTCTTCTGGTTGTCGAGATTTTGGCGAATGCCCTCAGCAACTGAAACGATTGAACGCTTGAGTTCCAGAACGCCGAGCACAATTCCATTGATATAGAGCACAACGTCGGGGCGCTTCGTGTTCGCGGTCGTGTTGGCTCCCACCATGGTCACTTCCTCGGCGATGGCAAAGTGGTTTTTGTCAGGATTTTTCCAGTCGATCAGCCAGACAGTCTGCGCGTTTTCACCAACGTCGGGCTTCACCTTTACGCCGTAGCGTAACAACTCATACACAGCCTGGTTGCGGTCGTATAGGCTTTTGCTCGTGTCTCCCGCCTCTCGCTCGATGAGGTATAGCGTCCGGTCGATAATATTCTGGTCATGGCCCTGCTCCTTGAGAAATGCGCGTAACAGATGCGCTTCGATATTGCGATTGCAATCACGCTCCTCCCAATTGCCCAGGTATGTATAGCGCAGCTTGTCGCAGAACAAGGCAACGACACGATTCTGAGTTAGACGCTCTCGCTGTCCTATGTCGTTTTTGTTCATATAAGTCTTGTTTTCCCCGTGAGCAATTCCTGCATCATTCCTTGTTTAAGGGCGCGAGTTTTGTCGCGCCTCTGCTCTAGCACAACGATCTCAGCATCCATGTCGGAGATGATGCTTGCGATTGCGGTTTGCTCGGTGAAGCTGGGGAGCGGAAACTGCAGCTTCAAGAGACTGGTTTTCGATAAGTTGTAGCGGGTCGCACCTTGTGCCAACGAATACAGCAATTTACGTCCCTCGCCACTCCTAAAGTAATACGCCAAATAAAGCCCATCAGTTTCCGCGTCCTCTCGTAACCTGAAGCCGAAACAGAAGCTGTTCAAGAATACGTTCTCAACATCGTTCAGGAGTACGGCACACATGCCAACTTCTTCTGGCGTCTCGGATGAACCGTTGAAGAACAGATCGTTCTTCATGACCCGGTTCTGCGACTCAGACGGTGACACCCTCACATGCTCAAATGTGTCAGGGTCGATCACGACGTTAGTTAAGATGTTCATAAAGGTTATATAACGCGCTGCTCCTTCGCCGAAATCTGATTTTGTCTTCCCCGTGAGTCCGCCAAACGTCGAGCCAATCGCCCCCAGCCGTTTCACCTCCCACTCTCCACTGAACCCAGGCAGGCGCTTCTTGCCGGTGAGGAGCTGCTGCATAGCGGCCTGTTTGAGATCGCGCTTCTTAACGATGAGCTTGTCTAGCGCGCCCAGCAACTCATCCGCATCGCTCAGTGACTCGGCAATCTCATTTTGTTCGCGCAGGGGAGGGATGGGAACGGGGAGTCGCTTGAGTTCGCTCCCGCGGATGCCTTTAACATTTGTTCCGGATATTATCTGGCTAATCAGCGAGCGTCCCGACGGTGAACGAAAAAAGTAGTAGAAAAAACGCGGAATTGCCACGTCTTGTTTGAGGCGCACCCGGATAATTGATGACTCGAAGGTCAGTGGTTCTAACGGCTCAACTACGAGCGAACATCTCCCGGCGCCCGATTCAACGACTGAACGGCGGCCAAACAACAAGTCACCTCCTTCGAGGCCGCTTATTACTAACTCTCGTTCCGAGAGTGCCACACGGCTCATTTCCTGATCTGAGATGAAATCTAAGCCAAACATCTCGCCCATATTCACGATTCGACATCCGCTACCGTGGAATCCTTCCGTCTTATATACACCATTCCGTGACGGGCTCGCGTAAAGCGCCGCGAATGGAACGACAGGCCACTTCTTGATTTCAGCGGGCTTTAGTTCCATGTTGCGCTTATCTTTTTAAGGTGCGAATTCACGCGAGCGGCAAGGGTTTGTACTTCCTCGGTGAGCTTTGGCAGTGGCGTGGCGTAGCGCTCGGCGAGTTGCTTGATGCGCCCGGTGAGCGCCTGCGAAACCCGGTCCAGTTCCGATTGCACAACGGCGGCAAGCGTGCCCATCCATTTATCATCAACCACGAGAGTCTTGATCTCATCCTTGCTAAGCTTTGCGTATTTCGCTGTGACCTTCTCGTCGAAAGCCTTCATCGCCTCTTTTACCTTCTTATTTGCGGCGGCTTCCTTTTCGATGAGACCAGAATAGTCTTTCAACGTCTTGAGTTCGTCGCCCGCATCCTTGTCGTCGGCAATCTCCTCAATTCGCGCCTTCGCGCTAGCCTTCGTCAGCTTCCCTTTATCATTCTTAGCCTCCGCCAGGAGGCCGTCTTCACCGCCATGTTCTTCATCAAGCTCTTCCATCCGACGGGTTACGGCGTCACGGCCGGCTTCAAGTTGTTCAATCGCGGTATGATCTGCGGCAAAATAACGACTAATTACAAGTGTGGTTGGAATTAGATCAGTATTTGGCTCCCCATCCAGCACCGCTTTCCATCCTTCCATCACGAGCAGGTACGCATCGTCCTGCATCGTCTCTGCCCAATAGTCCATAAGGTGCTGATACACATCATAGGGGTCAAGCAGTTTGGCTTTCTTAAAGGTCTCCAAGAGATCCTCGGCGAGCGCCTGAATGAGCTTCTTGGGTTTGTCGGCAACCGCAATCTCTTTCAACATCCGCGTTTGAGTAGCCTTCCACTTCTCAAACAGCTTCGTCACCGATTGTTGGAAGGTTTCGAATTCCAGATGGCCGTAGATCGTTTGCTTGATTTCCGACTGCTCTACCTTGAGTACCGAATATCCGGGCCGGTGGAAGGAAGCGAAGAGTGTTGCCCGAAGGTTTGGAAAGACCTGCCAGTAGCGATCAAGATCCGAAATGTCGCAGTCGGGAATGCCTCCCCGGAGATGGCCATCGATATCCTGCAGGTCTTCCGGCTCAGTGCTGTCGACGTAGCGTGGCAAGTTCAGATTGAAATCGTTCGCTTCGATCTCGGCAAGAGCAACCATGCGTGAGAACTTCGAAATTTCGTTCTGCGTGTTGAAAGCATCAACGATCTTGTGAATGTCCTGTTCGCGCAGGCGATTCTTGTTGCCGTCCTTCTGAAAGCCCTTGCTCGCATCAATCATGAAAATGCCTTTACGGGGAGTGGCGTTCTCTTTGTCCAGTACGATGATGCAGGCCGGGATACCGGTTCCGTAAAACAGGTTTGGAGGGAGCCCAATGATTCCCTTGATAAAACCCCTGCGGACTATTTGTTTACGGATTTCAGCTTCGACATTGCCACGGAACAAAACTCCATGCGGCATGATGATCGCGCCCTTGCCCGTGCTCTTGAGCGACGCGAGAACTTGCAAGAGAAATGCGTAGTCACCATTTTTCGGAGGCGGAACGCCAAAAGCGAAGCGGCCGAACGGATCATGCTCTGTATTGACGCCATTGCTCCACGCTTTGCTTGAGAATGGCGGATTAGCGACCACAAAATCGAATGTTTTCAGACCACCCTTTTCCGTAAAGTGCGGGCTCGCAAGCGAGTTGCCCTTCCAGATTTCAGCCGACGGAGAGTCGTGCAGAAACATGTTCATTTTTGCAAGGGCCCACGTTGCAAGGTCATTTTCCTGTCCGTAGATCGCAAGATCTTTTCCGGTCGCACTCTTAGCTTCGTCGTGTCCCTTGAGCAGCAACGACCCAGACCCGCACGTGGGATCGTAGATTGTTTGGGTGCCGCTCTTTGCGGCACGGATGCCAATCACCTTCGCCATGATGCGCGATACTTCTGCTGGAGTGTAAAATTGCCCTTTGCTCTTGCCTGATTCCGTCGCGAAATGGCGCATCAGGTATTCGTAGGCGTCGCCCAGGAGGTCATCGCCCTCAGCGCGATTGCCGCGGAAATTCAGCTCCGGCTTGTCAAAAATCCCTACAAGGTTGGAGAGCCGGTCCACCATATCCCTGCCGCTGCCCAACTTCGCAGGATCGTTGAAATCTGTCTGGTCGATGACGCCTTTCAGGTTGTTAGCCTCGGCGAGTTTGGAAATGATCTTATTGATCTTGTCGCCGATCTCTTTGTCGCCCTTGAGCGCGACCATGTCGGAGAAGCCTCCACCCTTGGGGATCTCGACCATTGCGTCTTTTTGTCCAGCATATTTGTCGGAGACGTATTTCACGAAAAGCAAGACTAGGACGTAGTCCTTGTACTGCGAAGCGTCCATGCCGCCACGAAGTTCATCGCAGCTTTTCCAAAGGGAGCTATAGAGTTCAGATTTTTTTATGGCCATGAGTTTTTCCTGTTGGACTTGACGGAAAGTCGCGAATCCTAGATCTTTTTATTATTGGACTGGCGTGATGACTACTGAGATGGGCCAATCCCAGCGGAATTCAGTTCGTTGTTTTCATTGTATAAGTACAGTAATTATACTCATCAACGGCTTTCAAGAGGTCAGGCCACGGAGCATTCTGTTCTGTCAGGAACTGGCACTGGTTCTTTGCTATGCGCATGAAATTGACATATCCATCTCCGTCACATTTCACTTTGTAGGCTTTTGCGATAGCTCTGTCCCAAAGCGGAAAGAAGACGGGGGCAAGAAGGTGGAGACACTTGGCGGCACCAACTGCGCCGAGCACATCCTCAAAGCAACTGAAGAGCATTCCTAGCGCGTATTCTTCGCTCGATGAAAGACTCGCAATTGACCGTTGTCGATACTTTTCAATCACCGCAGAGTGGTTCCTCAGCAGAGCTTCGATTTTTGTTAAATCTTCTTGGCGAAATTTTCCTTGGACTCGGAACCTGTAGAAAGATACGTTCCAGGTTTGCAGAAGAACAGCCAGCGCTTGGGCTACTGAGACCTTTTTAGTGATTTTGTTCCTGGACAGGTCAATCAATTCTGTAGCGACGAGATAAAATAAATTGCGAGGTTCCCCTGCGATGAAGTTTTTGCGGGCCTCGCCGACACCTTTGAGTGTAAGCATTGAAATTCCAGTTGAGCGAATCCTAGCGACCATTTCATTTACTCCCGTGCGCGGATTCTACCACTCTCTTCGAGATTCGGTTTTGTGAAGGCCGACGTGAAGTTGGCGCGCATAGTCCACGGCCTGGGTAAAGCGAGGTATCAGTTGGACAGGGTTTCCCATGAACTAATGTATCCCGATCGGCGCGAGACTGGGGGGTACTCTACGGGACGGTCCGGCCAGGCTCCAGAAGGGGTGAGCCGAAAACCCCGCGAGAAATGGACCAGCGAACACTTCTATATAAGGGTACTTAGCGGTGGCAGTTATAACGGGCGGGAAGTATTAGATTTTCGCTCAATGCCCCTTGATTGCCAAGAAGGATCACGTGCTCCGTACATAGCGTCCCAAAATCGTTCCTCATTTGACGGCAACCCAGACAGCTACATACAAATAGCACTCTCCGTTCGACGGCTCGTGTGAAAAGTCTATTTCAACCGACGCTCCTGTCTTCAACTCGCCGCTGAACGCAAACGGAGAATCATGGGCTTTTGTCGGGAATTGTACTTTGACCACCTTAAAGATGGGATGCCCCTTGAAACTGAAGAAAATGCCAGGCGGCAGATCCTCACTTTTGATTTCGGATTTGGCCCCACCCGCAGAAAACCATGACGTAGATCCCTGACGATAATCAGTGTTCACTGATTCTGACCTTACCATTACATCTGTCGGCAAAAACGATTGTACCCTCTGAAAACCGTGAACTCCGCCTATGCATTTAGTGGAATCATTCGGCTCTGCATGCCAGCAGGCCACCTGAACCTGACGTATCATGGGTCCAACAAATTTTAATTTGCCATCAGCGGGGGGCTGAATAAAGTCAGACGCTTTAGGCGGTTCTGGCGGATGCACGTAGTTACAAACGTCCTGCGAGCTGAGAATTTCGGGGATTAGGAATAAGACCGTGACGCACATACTTATTCGTGGCAATCTCATCATGACTGTCCTCACTGACCACTGCAATCGTGAGTCTTGAGCATTAAAAATGACAGTACAAAGAACTGGAGGGTTGCGGCGTTAGCTCTCTTTCTAGTCCGCCGCCAGATGCATCTCTCCGTTTACCGGGTTTGGATTTGGAGCTGATCGTTAACAACTTCCGCTTTCCAGAGTTCAGAATTTGCGATTGGAACGCCCTTCGTCACGGTGACTTGTCGTTGATACTGCTCATCCTGATCCTTGAATGTTCCAACAACCGTCACGATATACCATTGCGGTCCTAGGTCGAAGTCAATTACACTACGTCTTTTTCCAGACAGCTCCTGAGATTTGAGCGCCGCTGTTTCTTGCACCCCCCTGTTCTTGACCTTGAAGGTTGGCTTCAGCCATATATCGGCATCCGTGCCGCCGCCACCGCATGAGTCGAACACTCCACACATGTGAAAACCGCAAGTAGGTGCCGAGAGGCTAAATGAGACTGTATTTGCGTCGAAACCCGCGAAGCTTGCCGAGCCTCCGTTACAGCCGCAGTGACATGGCGGTCCCGATTGAGCTTCCCGGTGCGCCATGCTGGCGAACACCGCAGTCTCCATATTGTATTTGGTGTTGTCAGCAACCATGCTTGAGAAGAGATCTTTTGCAGTGAGAGTCTGAGTATTTGACGTTCTATTAGAATCAGCCCTTTCGTGACGCTCGTTCGGAGCTACAACTGTCGCCCAGAGGGCAGGATTCTCCTGATATGCGTCCACTTTGAAAGTAAACGCATTTCGTTTCTCTACATATAACCGTGCTTTAATATCTTCGGTCGTGTGCCAGACGTAATACTTAACGGTCGGAATGCTCACGCGCATCTCAACGAACTGGCCCTCCTTGATGTACTCTGAGGGAAGCTGAAATCCGATCTGATTTCCAACATACACCGCCAGGTCGTACTTTTTCTTGGTCATACCTGCGGTCTCGACCTCGACCGTTGCTGGATGACTTTTGTCGATGTCAGGGAAATGTCCGTAAAAAGAGACCAGCTTATCACTCGCATCCGGATTAAGGCGAAGAGGAGTTGTGGCGAACAGATAAGCTTTGACTTTCACGAACGGTATTCCCTCTAGAGTCGTTGCCACATTGACCATGGAGCTGCTTACTCCGATGTACGCCAAATATCCTTTCTTCTCAAGCTCGTCGTTTGTTCGTTGAACCACATCGTTGACATCACTAAAGAGCTTTTGCTCTGTGATTTGAGCCTTGTCGAGACCTTCTTTTATAACTTTATCGAGTTCGGCAATCACTTGAAGCAAAGAGGTTTGCAGTTGACTTATGCGTGCAGCTGTCTCTGCATCAACGGTATTGACCACGCCATCCAGATTCTGTCTGAGCTGGCCGAGGACTACCACTAGCCCAGCCAAGTCCGCCGCATGAACTTGGGCTTGCGCAACTGGAGGAGACGCCACATAGTATGCGAGCATCAAGAAACAAACCACGAAGACCCCGGTCTTGTGCATCAGAGCCATTGAGCGCACCTCTTTTTGATCGGCGTTAGGGATATTTTATGAATTTATCTCCAAAACGAAAGCCTGGAGTGAGAAGGATTCTTAGGTCCACACTCAGTGAATGTCAAGTGAATAATATATAAACTTTGAGCCGGGGTCGTTGAGCAAATTTTGTGTGCTCTTGAACTAGTAGAGCTACACTACGACCGGAACTCGATCAGCTGTTTCAGTCGAAAGTAGCGAAACAGAGCGTTTGGCTGGGGCTGTCTCGTACGCCGGGGATCGGATCAAACTCATCCTACAAATAACTCGATGCCTAGCTACTCACCATGTCCATAATGTGCTCCGCTTTTGTGCATAAAGCACATTGGTCTTGTTCGAAATGTGACGCGGCCCTCAGCCGTTTTTGCGGCCCGACGGCCTGCCCTTTCTCGCTCATTTCAGGATTTCGCCTTGAGCGCGCCTCTTGAAAGTGTTTTGCGTCAACACCCGCTTTGGCTCGCTGATCCCAAGTCATCTTCGGTCCCTTCGGTCCGTACACCTTGATGAACTGCGCATTCGTGGGGGCGTCTGGCAAGAGGATGTCACCTACTGCCTCAGCTACAGAACATCCTCTAACGCTTCTTGCTGCGCTCGGATGATCTCGATTCGATGTCTAGAACTAAGTAATGTACGCATTTGCTGCAATCTTCTCACAGTACTTCCGTACCATTTAGGATGAGTTCGGACTGCGATATTCTTTCCACGTATCAAGAGAGAGCGTGCGGTCGGCGCTCCAGCAACCGAGCCAAAAAAGGCCACGGTGCTAACCTTCGAAAAAAGGGATACGGCCTGTAGGGGGCAAAACCCACCTTAGTCCTTCCCCATTACTTTCAAGAGCATCTCTCCATTAGGAGGTACGATGTCTTCGCATAGCGATTCGTTTGTAGCTTCCGGCAGTTCTCCGACTGGGTCGGATTTCATCTGCGACAACCACGGCTCCATATTTCTCCTCCGTCCCGTTTCTCCAGCTTCTTTCGATTGGATTGAGTCTCACCTTCCCTCTGATCGAATCACATTTGGAAACGCCGTTGTGATCGAGCCGAGATATGTGTGGGCAATCCTCGTCGGGTTGCAAGACGACGGATTGGTGGTGAGCCGTGGATAAGAAACTCGCGGCGGAAAAGATTCGCGCACGCTTGGAGCGACGAATCCTTGCGGCGACACGGAAGGACTAGTCGACGGCTGTAAGAACGAGTGCGGATAAGCAGGTATTTGCCGTGTCCAGAGAAGATGCAATAATGCCCTATGATTATTGGTGACCGCCTCCGCCAAGTGCGCGAGGAAAAGAAACTGTCTCAGGGCGACATTGAAAAGCGAACCGGCTTGCTTCGTTGTTATGTTTCGCGTGTAGAGAATGGCCACACTGTCCCGGCTATTGAAACACTGGAAAAGCTGGCGCGCGCGCTTGAGATCCCACTTTACCAACTCTTCTACGATGGTGAAGAGCCACCAACACTGCCAAACCTCTTGAAGCGTAATTCGCCGGACGACACCGCTTGGGGAAGCACGGGTAAAGAGGCTCGTTATTCTCAACAAGCTTCGTCGCCTGCTGGGCAAGACGGAAGAAGGGGATCGCAAGCTACTTCTCCACATGGCACAGAAAATGTCTAATCGGTAGATTTAGGCTCGCCATCCCTTTTGCCACTTTCTAATGTCCGGTAAGCGTTTACCAGGACCGATCTAGTTTGTGTCCCGGTAAGCGTTACTCAGGCATGTGGATTACTTCCGGGTAGCTCGTCAATCGTCCAGAATGCTTGTTCGGAACTTCGGGTACCGCTGCGCAGAGTTGTTGATAAACACTAGGCGACTAGTGTTTACGTATTCCCTGTGCCAACGGCGGTGCGAAAAACCTCCGAAACGCCCGAGACGTAATGTCGAGATGGAATTCCGAGCTAAAGTCGACTTAGGAATTCGAGGATGTGGGTCAAATAAACGCATTCGCGGCCTACTACTGGAGTGGACGATTAAGTGAGGCAAACATGAAGTACGCAGGAGAAGAAATGTTCAGGGACTTTACTCTGAACGGCCATTGGTGGATTCCTTCTGATCCTAATGGAGCTGCCTATGGCACGCTTTCGTACTCTGTCGATGGAATAAAGTTACGACTAGACCGAGCATTTACTCCTGAACTAAATACAGCCTATGGCGTAGGCAGTGTCAAAATTCCTGTAATTCTGGGCCGCGCCAATGATTATTCGAGCGTTACAGTTCTCAGAGCTTTTTATTGGGGTTGCCATGGGAATGAAATCGATTTATTTGCAAATGAAATCGTTGTTGGAGCACATCTCGACAGTGCACACGCTGTCGTTCGGGAAGCGGTCGTCGGATTCAGCAACCTGGAGGAATGGACGGCCTGCCAATTAGTTCAACAATCTGCAGGCGACGGCGATGCATCGGCTCGTTTTTTTGTCACTAAGGATTTGAAGCCGAACCTGCAAGTTTCGGAATTGCCATGCTTGAAGACGCTTACCCTGTCAACGGATCTTCAAGTCTCACACGGTCTTGTCGAAACAAAGTTGACGAATCAAAGCCGGTTCACTCTGGAGTTCAGTCATCCAGCTACGCTCCAAACTGTCACTGACTCAGTGCGATCCCTGGGAAACCTTTTGGCACTATTGATCGACGAGCCTGTCCAGCCGACGAATATCAGGCTGATGATTCAATCTGAGCCGACCGGACCAGATGTATTTGCGAACTACGTCATCCCTCCCCGAGCGACACTGCCGAAGAAAAAGCCTGAATTCGAGATGCTCCTACCTCTCGATGATTTACAACAAACAAACACGGCCGAGACTCTGTTCACAAATTGGTTTCGGAAAGAACAGGTTCTGCGACCTGTTTATGACTTGCTTCTGAACACCATATATAGCCCCGGACAGTACGTGCAGAGCAATTTCTTATCACTTGCGCAAGCGCTTGAGAGCTTTCATCGGAGAGTTTACCAAGGGAAATACCTTTCCGAGGAAGAATACTCCAGCATTAGGAATGCTTTAGTAGATGCAATACCGGGTGGCATAGACAAAAAACTCTCTGACAAGTTGAAGTCGATGCTGCAGTACGGGAACGAACTGTCACTCAAGAGTCGCCTTGAATATCTCTTTCAGGGGATTCGGCCTGATCATTTCGATAATCTGTCCGGCGGCGACGACCCCCGACGATTCATACGTTCGCTCGTGGACATCAGGAACTATTTAACGCACTACGGGGGGCAAAAGCCCTCGATTCTCGAAAGTACGGTCGAAATGTACAATCTGAATAGGCGCCTGACAGCACTTTCGATGCTTTTGATTTTCAAATATTTGGGTCTCCCCGAGGATTTCGTTTACGTTCCAGTTGTAGGGCGCTTAAGGCTATTTTAAAAGGACCGCCCTCAACTCCTTGTGTTGTCGGCAACTCGGAAGTATTTCTGCCGAACTGCCCCATTCAGCCTGTCTCAAACTGAGCGCCTGGTTTGGTTACCTCGTTAGTTCTTGACGTTCATCGCCTCGGAATCAACCGCTTTTTTGCCGCTAACGCCCTCTAGTCCGGTGAGCACGCCGCGATAGTCGTTCTTGTCACACTGCATCGCAAAGCCGCCTTTGACGTCACCAGTTGCCCAGGTCAAGCCAACAAAATGTTTCTTTGACTTAGTTAGTGCCATCAATCCACCAATCCCGAAGGAAATAACCGCGAGGCCGATTGCTGCACCAATACGTCGGTGAACATCTTGACCGTAGCTAATATCCTGGATGGTTGAAGGCGCCAGGGTTGTAACGAGCGTTTTGTTTTCCATGATACGGATTTGGTTCGAATCAATGTACAAGCGCAGTTTCGCTCCGGTTTTGAGACCGGGAATTGATCCGCCGTCATAAACGACGTTATAACCGCCATCATCTTTCGCTTCGAGTGCTGTTGAAAATTGTGTAAGGTTCAGGACTGCGAGACACAACAACAGGGCTAGGAATTTAGTTCGCATTGTTTCCTCTCGGTGATTTAGTCTTTGGGCCTGGTTTATTGTCTCGTTATATTAAGGAATGCTTATCTAGATTGTTTGAGTTCGTGACGTAGGAGTGCCCGGCCTTACGGGCAGGTAAAACTATGGAGCTGTTTTAGGACTGTGGGTTAGGCTTCGTGGCAGAGTATACACAGCAGCGATCCGGGCCGGTGTACTCAGGGAACTCTTCTGCACATTTGCTGCAGTTCGTCAGGAGGATCAAATGACTCCGAAGCTGACGCATCGCCTTAAATCGAATCCGTTGTCCCAAATGCATATCATCATGGCTTTGCTCGCGCTCGCTTTCATCCTGCCTCTTACCGCCCAGGATAAGCATGCGGGGACCTGCCGGGGGCTTCATGCAGCAATTAGCGGAGAAGTTGTCCGACGTGACCCACTAGCCAAACAATCGCCATACGTAATGGTGACTTTCGTTCTTCTGAACGATTCTGATGCGCCCATTAATACCGTAGAAGAGAGCTGGCAGATTGTCATCGACGGGAAGGAACTGAAAGAGTCAGATATTATTTTCGGGAATGGCCCCCGACCAGTTGGGGGCTGGGGAGTTTTGAAACCTGGAGAGTCATTTCAGTTTGGAAAAGGGCTCGGACTAAGTAATTATTTTCCCGAGGAACGAGAATACAAAGTTTCTTGGAAAGGTAAAGGGTTCCAAAGTGCCACGATAGTCGTCAGAATTACGCCGAAGTAGTGTTGTAGGGTTTCGATGTGCAGCGTCCCTGTTTAATATTTCCATGAATGCACTCTACAAAGACGCTCATCTGAAAATTGAGCGTGCCAATAAACATATCGCCGACCTCGAAGCTGCTATTTTCGAGATGGAAAACACTTACCGCGCGACAATCGAGCAGCACCCAGATTTCGGCGCACAATCCGTGAAGCATGAGATTCCGGACATCGAAAAAGCTTTCGACAATCTGTCTGTGATCATCGGAGACGCCCTACATAATTTGCATTGCGCCTTAGATTTCGCCTGGTACAGCACGATTAACAGGTGTCTGCCTGACAAATTGTCGCAATGCACCAAATTTCCCGTTCGGGATAGCAGTCAATCCCTCGAAGCTACTCTTCACGGCATTGAAGTGGACACCCGATGCAAACCCCTGTTTGATTGCATCGTTTCCACTATACAGCCGTACAAGGGCGGGCATAATTCAGTTATCTGGACTCTTCACGATCTCGATATTTCTGACAAGCATCTCTTGCTTCTCGAACCTACTCCACAGGCTTACATTCGGGGAATCGTCGTAAGAGATCAAAGCGGACAGACTCACCGGGGAAATACATGGGCAACCCAGAGTCCGAGCCCTTGGAGGATTGATTTCGAGAGTGGAATTACAATTGAGGATAAGGGAAAGCTTTTTGTGGGGATAACTTTGTCGGAAGCAGGGATTTACAAGGGCGTTCCAGTACACAGTCTGTTATCTAGCTTCTCTCAATACATTCTCTACACCGTGAATCTTTTAGAGAATATCTGATCGACTTCCGGAGCACACCTCCGACTACTTACCGCTCATCACGGACATCCGCCGAATGAACTGTTCCGTACGGGACAGCCGCTTTGTCCGCTTTCCGGACCGTTCTTGTTCAGATATCCGTTGACTGCTTCACTCCGGCCGCTCGACGTAGAAACGCACCGGCTTCTCGCCACAATTGTTCGACTTGCTGGGGATCCTTCTCTGCGCCGAGCTTAGTGCATATCTCTTCCCAGCCTTCTTCGGTCTCGCCTTCCATGCAGATGTTACCTTCAGTCGTGCATTTGCCGGTCTCCCGGTCAAAGGCCAGGCCAGTTATTCCCTCGATGCGTGCGAAGGCTTGCTCCTTGAACTTCTCGATTCGCTCTTGCTGTTGCTCAGGCGATTCACCCGTTATGCCAATCGCTTCCAGGTAAGCACTCGCAGCCACAATGGGCTTATTCAATATCGGCACGGGTTCGTCAGGCATTGTCGGTCTCTCCCTTGCAGCCTTATACCACAATAGTGAATTGCTCGGGTATGGACCTAACGTTCGTCCGTTTTCCGAACATGGCTAGGTCTTTCCAGTCACGCGGTCCCGCGGCCAGCGCGCATCAATCCGGCGCATCAGTTCTTCCGCTAGCTGAATGGATTCGTAAAAGGCTGCTTCTCTCGCCGGCGAAGGTTTGCCATCGGCCGGCAATCGGCGACACAAGAAAATCGCCGTGATAACGCCAAGTGTTCGCTTCCGTCCCTCATCCATTTTGGCAAGATAACATATTCGCTTTAGTTTCGCCTAGCTTGCCGGGTACGCTCTACCGCAACACGAACTGTCGCGTGACCAACTGCTAAAGGTCGCTACAATGTCGGCCGGCGGCAATAGAGTTGGGGCGCCGCGTCACCGAAGCCTTCGACAGAGTGAATTCGCGGGTGTTCTGAAGGCTCCGTTTTAAGCGAGATTTCTGCGGTGAGCTAGGCTTTTGAGGTGTTCAGTGAGCTATCTTCGTTCCTGACCGCCGACGTTCCTTGATTTGCTCTAGCAAGTGCCGAGTAAAATGACGTCAGCGGTGTCGCGTTCATGATTGAAACCGTATCAACAATTGGGAACGAAGATGCAAAGCACTTGCTTAAATTGTGCCGCACAGGAAGATTGTACGAGCTCGAGAAATGGATTGCGGATGGTAAGCCGGTCGATGTCGCGGCTGTAATTCGGGGGACTTTGCTTCAAGTTGCGCTTGAAACGGGTTTCTACAGTCTGATCGAATTGATCGCGAAGCATGAGACCAATCAAGCATCGAAAAATGCAGCGCTCGCTGATGCGGTTTCCATGCGTCGACTCGATTTTGTTCAGTTGCTAGTGGAGAACGGCGCAGAGGCGAGGTCTGTACCGTTCGCTGACGTTTTGACATGTTGGGATCCAAAAATAATCCAATTTTTTATGGATCAAGGTGCCGATCTGGTTGAGGGGGCTCCGTTTGCGGTCGCCTTCGGAGAGAAAATTCGGACTGCCTTACGACCCTTCATGGAAAGCAAGCGGGCGCATCCTGAACTTCTGGACAAATTACGAGAGCAGGCGGACTGCGCTCTCCGTCATTTCAGTTACAAGGGTGATCTGAAATGGGTGAGCCTGATGCTCTGGGCTGGAGCAGATCCTCGAACTGTTGGTCCCAATCTTGAAAAAGAATACACAAACGACCCGGAGTGTTACACGACGGCATTGAAGGAAGCCAGTTATTCCGGAAATGTTGAGGTACTGAAGAAACTCAAGCCCGATCCCGCAAGAGACAATGTGGCCGAACTTTTTCATTGCATTGCAGTGTCAGGCCACGTGGAGGCGATTCTGTATTTGCTGGAGATCGGAGCGAAACCAAATGACAAAGCGAATGGCGGTTCATCGGCATTGGACAGTTGCATGTGGCAACTGAACTTCGGGAATTATTCCCTCTACCACAAAAAGTTGAGATCTAAATACGACGTTTCAAAAGGACTAGAGTGTGCCCGTGAATTGGCCTCACATGGAGCAATCTGGAATCCAGACGACCAGAGTGTATTGAACTCTCTCCGCCGAAGCCTTTACGGATGTGAGCCAGGAGTCACAATTGAATTGCTGCAGCTGCTTCATAAACACAACGCCTGCCCCAAAGAACGTCTAGTTGAATTACTTAATAAGCCGCGAATGAAGGAACATCTCGCTGCACAAACTTGGCACCTTCAACGTCTCGGATTGCAGTATAAGGAAAAGCGATCCGTCAAAGACCAGATGCCACCTGCCCATCTATTGCGCCAATACGATCGAACGGAATTGTACCAACGGGTCTGGGCGGAACCAGCGCGGAACGTAGCGAAACACTATGGCTTCTCTGATGTACGGCTCGGGAAGGTGTGCAAAATACTTCGAGTGCCCGTGCCGGGTCGAGGCTATTGGGCAAAGAAGAACGCCGGAAAGCCGATCCGTAAGCGTCCGCCCTTGCCTGTGTTGCCCATCTAGAAAACCTGGCTGAAGGCTTTAGCCGACACCGCGGACGCATCTGCATCGCTCGGATTTACGTACGCCAGCGTCGAATCGAACGATCGATGTCCCAAATGTTGCCGGATCATGAAAGCGTTCGCGCCCGGCTGGACCAACATGCTTGCGATACTTTCTCGTCAATTCCTGTATGAAGAATAGATAATAATAACTGTTAAGTACAAATTGCGCACCTAAATCGCGACAGACCTCGGTTACTCATCGATAGTAGAGCAATGCTAAAACATGAAGTGAGTTATGCGACTGTATTGTTCCTATCTATCGTTTCGTCTGGCTGCGGCGGTGGCGCGATCAGCACGCAGTCTCCCACCTCTCCGAGGTCGGGCCAGTCCGTGATGCAAACAGGTCAATGGGAATTCACGATTGCGTCCACAAACGGTAATCCTAATATCTATGTCGAAGCAGACTTAACCTCTGCGGCCGTAGGGTCCATGGGATCTTATGTGACAGCAACGACACTGTTTTGGCCGCAAACAGGCGGCGGAATTGCAGGATTATACCAAGATTGCCACAACGAGCAGACCAGTTTTTCCGTCACGGGAAATGCTGTTACATCCATGTTATTCAACGGCAGCACTCAAGTTGCCCAAGCAACGGGCACGCTAGCCGCTGACGGCAAGAGTGTGACAGGCACGTTTCAGTTGAATGGTGTTTCGGCGCTTTGTGCTGCTCCAGTTACACCGACTGGAACCTTCACGGGGCAGGCTATAGCTCCCCTCAACGGCACCTACAAGGGAAACCTCTCGGACGGAAGTCAAATAACCATACAAGTTACCCAAGACAGCCACTATAACATCACAGCCACCGGGTCGTCAGTTGCTCAAGGGGTCACGACAAACCTTATCATCGCAACAAACCCTGTCGGGCCTACCTACGACAATAGTGTTATCGGAGCTACTCTATCCAGTTCTCTCGGTACAGCAACAAACGTGAATGGTACGCAGACGTTTCAGGTGTTCGGACATTTTACGCCCGATGCATCACAGGTGTCCTTCGCCAGCTTAAACGGACAGTGGTCGACTGGCACCCTCACAAAGCAGTGAATTGGCTATCGGCTAGAACGGCGGCATAAGCGAGATGCACGGCGATCTGCCAGTTCCATTTGCAAGACATGCGTGTAGTACTCGTAGTGTATCAACGGTCCAACTTATGGACCTGTGCAAATCAACTTTTTTCCTCATCTAGAAAGCTTGGCTAAACGCTTTTGCCGACGCAGCCGACGCATCCGCATCGCTCGGATTGACGTAAGCCAACGTACTGTCAAAACTGCGGTGTCCGAGATGCTGCCGAATCATAAACGCGTTCGCTCCCTGTTGCACCATTAGCATCGCCGTCGTATGCTTTAAAACGTGTGGGTGCTGCAAGGTCTCGCCGAGCCCAGCTTTCTTCGCGATTATTTTGAATAGCTTGTAGATCGTCACGCGATTTAGCTGCGTTGACTTCTGACTGTTGAAGACGAAGCTATCGGCATCAGGCTTTCTAAGTGCCAGCCAGGCCTTAAACACTGCGGCTTCGTTAAATAGACCGTTCCCTTTAACCTTCAACAAGTTCTGCGTTGACGACAACGAGCCCTTTAGCCGGGCGATGTGTATTTGCTCGTTCTTAAAGTTGATGTCTTGAAGTTTGAGGTTCGCGATCTCTTGGGCCCTGGCGCCGTGGGCAACGGCAAATAAAAACATTGCGTGCTCGCGCGCTCCATATTCTTTGGCAGCCTCGAGGAACCGTTCAAGCTGTTCGCTGGATAGATACGAAATACGTGAACGAACCTGGTTGGATCGCTTTCGAGGCATCCTAACGACCGTACGAACGATAGACGGAGTCATATTTATCCTCATGCAACAGCATACATGTAATGTTGCATTAAGTCAATGATTATTTGATTGCAACGGCTAGATTATGCCGCGCACGTTTGATAACGGGACGAATTTCTCAATTTTGTAACATTTCGCAGCCTTGCATTTTGAAAACGAGATAAAAGGGCACACGCAAAGTAAAGTTGCGTATTTCTGCCGATCAATAAAGCCAGTGTTCTCAGTTGGATGGAAGGCAACAACTGCCGCAATGCAACATTACTACTATCATGTAGTCTTGTTTGCGTTCCTCAGCTTTTGCAAGCCGTCGCCGGTTCGGGAGGACGACTGCCACGATGATCCGCGCCTGGTGGTTTAATGCTTGTTTAGCGCAATGGCCGGTCTGCCGGCGGGGCTGGCGCCCCCAGGGCATCCGTTTCGTCGCGGAACCCGTTGCCACACAGAACTTGCGCGCGACCCGTGCTGGCGCCGACGATCCCCCGGTGCGGAGCCCCGGGCCGTAACCGCGAGATCAAGACAGTAAGGCAGACCAACGGAAATGGATTCACCCTGGTATCCCACCCTTATAGGGTGTGGGGATTCCATACACCTGGGTTTGGAAGCTAGGGTGTATGGAGAATTTCATACACCTTAAGAATGTGATTCGACTCTACTTAAGTGACCCTGTATTGGGTGTATGATTTGATGTCCATACGCTCTCAGGATCAGACCCCTGTATGAAATGCTCCATACACCCCCGATAGGGTGCCCCAGCCACTGGCAGTCCGTGCCTTCCTGGTCTCCAGCGGCATGAGCGCGCCGGCGGACAGCTTTAGGGTAGCCTTCGTGCGGGCATCGAGCTGCTCTCGTTGTCTGTGGAACGAATGACGCCCGAGGATAAGATTTCTTTGCGCGCACAATTGTTGAAAGGCCGCTTATGAAGAAAGGCTTCGCATCCAGCGGTTCATCGCCCGATCGTCGTCGAAGGCGTCATTCCTGCCTGTGCGGCTCGACGCCGATTGAAAATTTAATTTCAAAATGCGATCCAGCGGTTGCCTATACGTCCGCGATTCGAGAGGTGAGCGGGTGTCTTTAGATTCAAAGCGTAGCTTCGCGGAGCTGCACCGATTCGTAGACGGTGACGAACCCTTTATGACGTGGGGCCACGAGGTCCATAAAGATCGCTCAGCCGGTGGCAATTTGCGGCGGTGGCATCGGCCGGATTGGGTGCACTCACAATCTAAAGTACGGGAGCTGCTGATTCGATCATTTCCGAACTGGGATACAAATCAAACGCAAAAGGTCCGCATGCTTCGCTGGTATCAAGTTATTTATAGGTACTACCGCTTGCAGGAGCCCGTGGGGCGGGTCGCCAAACACTTCAACATTACTGAAGATGAAATCAAAAACATACTTTCAAGAATACGTCAGGCGGCTCAGGGATTAAACACTGCCGGTAAACCTCGGCATGCGAAACTCGAACCCAAGTTCGCAAGTGTTAAGCGCCGCGAGGGGCGTAGTCGAGAGCTCCAGAATCATCTGCGCATGGACAATCTATTAGCGCCAATCGCATGGCAGCGCGTTAAACATAAAAACCGTAGCCGTCTGGTGCCGCAATGGGTAACGCAAAAGAAGATCGATCAGATCATACGCACATCATTCCCGAAGTTTGATTCGCGACACTTTGACCAGGCACGCCAGTGGTACCAGATCATCCACTATTACTATCGCAAGAAGGCGACACGCAAAGAGACTGCGCGATTAATGAACACGTCCGATGGCCAAGTCAGAGATACGCTCATGCGGATAACGCGTGTCCTCGCCGGGCAAAATACCGCCGGAAGAACCCGGCGACAGGTCGGCGCTGGTAACAGATCGATGTTGCTAAATACACCCGACGTTGAAGCCTAGCATCCTTGTAGTTTCAATAATGTACCTGAGCAACACTCTGGAGTGGACATCTTAAATCCTGCTCGAGCTTCTTTTAGGTGGGGGGAACGGGTCGTTCCTCTCCTCCTAACGATGTTAATTTTGCCATTCACCGGATCCCGTCACCGGTGGATCCAGAAGATGGCCAGCCCCCCCAGGCTGGCCTTCTTCATTTAACTAACGGTCGAGAACCTCGACGGGTTTCCTAGCCAAATAAAATTCAGCGCGGAGAATTTCATCTCCGAACAATTTTTGTTGTTCATTTGAACGACAGCAGGATTATTCATTCCCCAAAATTTGGAGAACTTATGTCTTTTGCAACCTATAGCGAACCGAACAGAATCATTTTGGCTTGCGACGAATTGCCTTGTGCAGCTTCCACGTTTTTACCTGCGTTGTTGGCGCTGGATCGCGATGCACCATCGGTCAGCGACACTGCGCTGTCGAAGGCTTTGCGTGGCAATGGCCATTTGTCACCAGAAAAATATAAAGCACTGTTGGACAAGCTCACAGAGTGCCGGGAGTTGAAGGCAAGTGCGGGCGGCATCCCTGTTGCGTTTACAAATGCTCAAGTGATTCACGGTTTATTGATGGAGCGCCGTCGTTTGAAGTGCGAAGCCAGTTCAACACCGGAGATTTTTAGTGTCAGCATCAACGGTGGCTATTGGTTCGTCGAAAGAAATCCAATCGGTCAGCTAATCACAACGACTTTTCCGTTGATGGCTGGAAAGATGGTTCGCGAAACAGCTCAACGCATCGTCTCGGAACTTAAAAAGCGTGCACATGAATTTGTGGATATTCACGCGAACCCCAGCGGTGGAAGCGGTGCCACGTTCGAGAGCCTGATGAACCTACCTCCGGTCGAAGCCGAAGTGGCCGTCGGTGAAGCCGAGCCACAATAGAACGAGACCTTTCAATTTAAATATTCAGCGTCACCCTTTAACGACTATCGCTTCATTAGTCTTCAGCGTTTAGGGATGCAGCACCAAGCGGCCAACTGGCCGCACTCTCGAAGCGAAGGAAATGAAATGCTGATCGAAGGTAAATTGCGAGTGTGGTTTACAGATCGCGGCTTTGGTTTCATAGATGGTGAGTTCGAGCAAAAGATTAGGAGATCAATTTACTGCCACGCGAAGTCTATCCGCAGTGGCGTACCACTCCCTGGCGCATTAGCAACCTTCCGAGTTGTTTACATGCCTAAAGGTCCAGCCGCGTTCGATGTGGTGTTCCCGCCCGCTCCGAACGTTTCGCTATCAAATGCCGCCGTGGAGCTTCTGGAACGCAAAATTCTGGAAGAGACGCTCGTGGGGGTGAAGTGATGCCGTTACTCACCGCCGAGGAAATCGGGTTAAAGAAACTAGAGTTGGAACCTAAGCCCGCTCGCACAGATTTAAGTTTCTATGATCGAGCGCAGCCGATGATCGAGCGTAACTGGAGCGTCATCCGGCTCGGTGAGAAATCTAAGATTGCGTCCGATTCTAACTGGCAGGAACTGGCGACCACAGATTTGGATCAGATCGATAGATGGGATTCGGAATCCATGCGCGCGAACTGCGGCCTGGTTGCAAAGCCTACTGGAAACTGGTGTTTCGAGGTCGACGATGCAAATGTGATCGCACGCATCGAGGCTGAAACCGGACACAAGATGCCCAAGACCTTCGCCGTCCGGTCGTCTCCAGGAAAGACACATTTTCATTTCAAACAGTCGGACGCGAGCCGTAAGATGGGAAACGTAGCTCAGACACCGGAACGCCCGTATTCCGCGCGCGTAAATAACCAATACGTGCTGTCGCCTTTTTCACTACACCCAACGACCGGCAAGCCGTACGAGATCCTGTCAAATGAAGAGATCGTGGTAGCGCCGGAATGGCTAATCTACTGGCTGAAGGCACAAAAGAACACGGATAAAAGTAAAATAATGTCGGTGGACGTAAGTGCACCGATTGTAGAAGGCGGACGAAACACTTCACTCACCTCGCGTGCTGGCAAACTGCGTCAAGCTGGGCTAAACCATGACGAGATGGAAGCAGCTCTGTTGCGAATGAACGAGGAGCTATGCAAACCTCCGCTCCAAGAATCTGAAGTTCGTGCAATCGCGAACAGTGTGTCTCGGTACCCAGTCGGAGGTGGCAGAGAATTCAACCTGACTATCGCCGGGAAACAGCCGGAACAATCCGGGCCACAAGCGACGGCCACAAAGGTCGATACACCGAACCCCGTGCCGCTTTGGGATCGCGCTATGCCGTTCAGCGATATAGCGGACACACCAATGGAGTGGGTCCTACCTGGTCTTATCGTAAAAGGCGAGACAACCATGATGACCGGCGACTTCGGTTCATTCAAATCCTATATGACGTACTTGATCGCCGATGCTATCTCTGGCGGCGGCACATTCGTAGGTCGCGTGGCGCGGCTGCATCCGGTCTTGGTTCTAGACCGTGAGAATAGTCAGAGCACAGTATCCCTTCGACGCTATCTTGTCGGAGATTTACGAGACAAGAAGAATGTCAGGTTGTTGGGCCGATTCACCGACCCAGGTGCTCCCGCGATCACAGACGAAGCTCTTGTTGAGCTGTGTCGTACGGTGAAACCGTTCATCATTATCGACTCGATGCAGGACTTCCACCCTGGCCAGAAAGAGAACGACACCGACGATATGACTCAGTTCTCCCAGGAGGTCAACGGTTTGATCGACGCTGGTGCTGTTGCGGTGTTGATCATCCATCACGTACCCAAATCAGGAAAAGGCAAGGGCGGCAAATACCGAGGCGCGACCGCGATCCCCGGGGGCGTTGGGGGTGCGTTATTCGTTGAAAAGATTGGTCGGCTAGGCGTAAAGATCGAGGGCTTCAAGACTCGCGATGGTGAAGACTCCGCGATAGAACTGGCTCTTGCATTTCCAACAGAGGATCAAATCAAGGACAAGACCGGCCGGGTTACATACTCTGTCGTCCGCAGCGGCCTTGATCGTCGGTCAGAGCTACGGACGCGCATCGTAGATTACGTCCGCGAAAACACCATCGTTCCGGATAAAGAAAGGCCGACCGCCAACAGCGTAGCTAAAGCGTTGGGCGGAGACCGGAACGAAGTTTACGCCGCCATTAAAGAGCTAAAAGTCGAAGGTTTATTAATCAGCGTAAACGATAAGAGGGGATGGCTGGGAGTGCCTGGACAGCCCGTCAGCGATGTTGGACGCATAAAAGTAAAGGGCGTCCGCTTGGATACTGGAGAAAATAAATGATCGACGAAAATACTCTAATTGACGATGACGAACTGAATATAAAGCGTGCCGACACCGCAGCTCGGGTGCGCCGATATCGTGCACGCAAAGAGCTGGAAGAGGAAGGGTTAACTGTTAAGAAGTTCCTGGCTTTGAAAGCCGCGCGTGCTGCAGCATTGTCAGCGACGGTAGCGGCGGCCAACATTGCGTTGCAGTGTCTGACTCCAGAACAGCGCGTGATCTTCGAATCCGAGGTGTTTCGTGAGGGCCTGCCAGACGGCTCTTCAGCAGGGCTGCGGTACCTGCAGGCACAGATGTTTTACTCCGTCGTATGCGTGAAGAACGACGATTTCGACGCTGTGCGTGTCGATTGGGTAGCCGAGTTCTATCAAGACTTTGTAGACACTTTTCCGTGGGCCAAAGAACTCGTTTACCCGCGCTCGATTCAGCCAGTCGCGGAAGGTGAACCTCGCGAATATCCAGTGGCCGAATTCCACTCAGCCGTCGCCAAGTGGAGCGCGCTTCGCGATCGCGATCCATCGCTCACTTTGGCCGATGAGCCCGCCGAACCCACAAAACGCAAAAGAGGCAGACCGAAAGGCAAGACAAAACCAGCGACGCAAACAAAGCCTGCTGTCGATCCAACCGTGGTCGCATCTTGGTCCAAGCCGCCAGCTCAACTGCAAAAAGAACACTGGAATGGCATTGCTGCAGATCGCGCCGTTCGCGAAATCGCTCGGGACGTAGAAGAGGCGTTGCCCAGCAAGCCGGTCCTTTTTCCTCGACAAAACGAACTGTAGGAATTAATCGCAACCACACACGATGTCGACGCCTCGAACTTTCACGGGGCGTCTTTTATTTGGGAGACGACTATGGTTTGGAACGTGTATGTCTTACGGGAGGGTGAGGACACGTTGAGAGCCGGATCGTTTATTCAACATAGAGTAAGAGTCCAGTCCGACGAGCGCGTTCAGGCCTCAGAGATTGAGATTTACCAGCAAGATCAAGTACGAATTTAAAATTTAAGGAGATTCACATGTCACAAGAAATGGATTCGTTAAATAAGGGCGACGCGGCGGCTGCGGTACGAGCAGCAAGAGAAGAGTTACGACGCTCGCAGGTACAGAACGCGGAGACTGCCGCGATGTACTCATTCTTTAAGGCCCATCCGGAGATCGCCCCGGCACAAGCGAACTCCCACGTACTTTTGAACGAGGCCCGAAGTTATGGCGGCCTGGTCAATCTGGCGTTAATTGAACTCGCATTTCTGAAAGTCGGTTCGCAGTTGATACCGACTCCACCGCCAGTTCGTCAACCTAGCGCGCAAGAAGTCATCCAGGAAAACAACAAGAAATTAGTTGCCATGACATCTGATGAGCGGCGCGCACTAATTAAGCTGCAAAATCCGGGTTATAGGGTGGCCATCGACAGCGTCTCACCAGAGCTGCTGGCAATGACCCGCAAGGATATTTTGGATATGCCAGGGCCGCGCCTTACTGCGCTGCTCTACAGAAGCAGTGATGGAAGTAAGAGAAAAGCGAATGAGGCTGAAATAAATCGGATACTACAGAGTTAAGCCTGACGAGGGCAAAGAGGACAAAGAAAATGGCGCTAACTGAATCGCAGCAAGAACTTGTAAACATGATAGAGAACTGGCGAGCGCATCGCTCCGAAAGGCTTAAACCTTGATGAAAACACGAGCGATGGTGCCGTAAACACGCAAATTATCACTAGTTTCATGGCACGTAACTATGGGGCTAACAGGCTGCCGTACACAGTTGAAGGTTTGAACGCAGCGGTGCGGCTTGAGAGTAAGCGCTTCATCTGGAATCCAGGCATGGAACCCGGCGCTGCCGAAGCAGCTGCAGCCGCTGTGCTGGCAGTGAAAGAAGCAGCGGTTGCCGCACGAAGAAAGCGCGATGGAATAGACAATCCGATCCGCTTCGGTACGGGCCGTGAATCGCAAGTTGATCGCGACCGTGACGCAATCGACCGAGCAAAAGAACAAGCCGCCCAACAGGCCGCCGCTGATGCGCGCTCAAAGGCCGCTAGCGATGCCATTCTTAGGCACAAAGAGGAGACGGAACTCGTCTGGTATCCCGATGGCCAATCCATCAACCACGGCGAGAGCAAAATAAAACAGGATCGAGCCAAGGCCCGTTGGGCAGCCAAGTTGGGCGAGAAACCGGTCGACGTCGGCCCGCAGTGGCTTCCTTTGCACGGGGTGACTGCCTCGCAGTTGCGAGGTGCATCGCTAGAACAATTGAAGCGATGGACTCGCGAACGCATCGCAGCAAAACTCCCGGCATCGGTTGATCTTTAAATCTTGCTTGTAAATCACAGGCGCGAACGCCTGACTGGAGGAACACATATGGCTAATGAAAACAAGTCGATGGACAAGGTAAAGGAACTGTCCAAAGCTGAAGTTCATGACGCACAAGTGAAGCGCGAAAAGGCGCTCTTGGGCGACTTGGAAGGGCACGACGCCGAGGACCGCGCTAAGCGAGATGCATCGCGAAAGACCAAGGAAAAAGAAATGCGCTCTGGCAATGACACGCGCGACTGTAGTCGGTAAATAAACAACCAGAGCGGTTTCGCAGGCCGCTCTGAAATTTTCCAGGAGAACATCATGAGCGAAGTCGAATTTGAATCTAGTGCGATTGCACTTCTTAGCGCACACGAAGAGAGAATAGAAGCGCTAGAAACGCAGCATGAGAAGTTTTACCTCAGCCTAATTCTTGCTTTAAAAACGAGCGGAATTGACTTGGTAAAGGCAATGAGTTTCATAGAATCAAGGCGGCCTACCCTTGATGTTTCCGTCGCCGCGGCACCAGTGACCACGAATCAGTCGTCGCCGAGGATCGCCATCCCAATACCGATCCCGACCATCGTTGCCCCCACCGGAAACACTCGCGATGGCGGCGCGCCATCACCCAAGGAGTCACAATGAGCAACAACCAGCCAGCAGAAGCAACTGACGATTCGGTCGTCGACCGGAATTTCCTGGCGGTGAAACTCGCGCTTGATCGAGTGGTATACAGCGGCGGAAATCCGCAAAACCAAATGGAGATGCAGGCAGCGCTGCGGCAGGTAGAAAAGGAATTAAAAGAAATTCACTAAAGAAAAGAGATTCCTACCGCGCGGCCCCTCAGCCCGCAATGGGACCAGACGCTTCCCCAAGCGTCGATAGAAGGGCGGATCGGCTCCACCGGTTCGCCTTTTATTTTTCAACTCATTGGTTTTTCATAACATCCCGCAGCCACATGAGTAGTTCTTCGATGGGCGGGTAGCGTAGCACCGGAGTGATACCGCGAATGCGGGTCCTTGAGTGCCAAAAACGAGGCATTCAATGGACAGACGTAAACGAGAGCGTTCGCGAGGGATGCCCTCGATGCGAGCGGAATCAAGAAATTCATTTAACGGACGCTTAGTGGACTCATCCATTGAAAACAGTTTAATCCTCACTTGACTCCCTAACACCTAAAATCAAACGGAGATTTAATGAGACTTGGCGGCATTTACGAGGCAGACTATCCTCTTCAATTAGTGCGTACAAAACTCGTTTTGGGCGAGAATGAAACAAATATGACCGCGATCGCAGCTGTTTTCATCCCAGAGGGCTTTGTGATCGGCGCAGACGGTCTCCGTCAAACAACTAATAGGTCGGTAGTAACCGACAAGGCCCAAAAGGTTTTTGGTTTTCATGACGAAAAAACCACTCTAGCTTATGCGTGGTGCGGCCAAATACTTTTCTGGAACGAAGATGATCGAGCACAAATATTTTTTGATTTCGGCGCGGTTACTAAATCGGCTCTCACTCTAGCGTCTCTAACTTCGCGAGATTTGAATGGATTCGCTGAAAATCTTCGCGCGACGTTCCTAACCCTGCTTTTACAGTCGAATGAAACCTATCCGGGTTGGATTTCGTCAGCAAATCCGGGAAGCATGGCGCGGATGTTGGTGGCGGGGTATTTGAATCGAGAACCGTTTTTACTGGAGGTCCGGGTAAAGCAGGTCAACTCGCTCCCCCTTGTTTCAATAAACCGACTTGTACTTTCAAATGATTTGAAAGCATTTAGCGGTCATCCTAGTGTAACCCCGGACGAGAGATTGAAGCGCATCCCAGAAAATGTTGAAGATGCCAGCAATTTAGTCCGCGAATATATTCAGAGATGTGTCGATAGCCCCGAATGCAAGGACATCGGAGGCAAAACTCACGTTGCATTAGTTTCCCCTGATTCTTTCGATTGGATTGATGCGCCTGAAATTTCAAACTAAAGAGCGGTTAGGGAGTCCAGTATCGAACTGTAACTGCCGCTCGATTAGTGAGCACCCAAGTTTAGTTTGTTCGTTCGCTCTGTGGTCCTGCGAACCTTTTGATGCAGAGAGCGCTTGCGTACCGGTTGGAAGATTGCCCGGGACCCAGGTAGAAATCATCGAAGCCTTTGACGGACGTAGCGCCTTTGTAAGTGCGTATATCGGACCGTCGTCAGGGGCAGGCAAATTCCGCGCCACAGCGGTGAACGTGGCAAAGGGCACGCCAGCAAGTGCGTGTTCATCCGAAAATTAAATGCACAGCTACGTCTGTGCGAATTCGGATGAGCCAATGAGTCTCCAGAACAGATTTAAGAAGCCTGCTGTTGTTTCGAACACTATACCGTTCTCCGGTCCGCGAATGATGTCGCCGGAGAAAGCTGCGGAGTATATTGCGGTGTCCGTGGACCTGATGTACGAGATGATCAAGGCCCAGAAGATACCAGTGGTGCTGAAAGGAAACGGGAAGCGTCGACTCTATACCGTTGACCGCTGCGATTTGGACGCTTGGGTTGACAGGAACAAAACAGTGGTTGCAGCGTGAAGTGGTAGCGCTAACGGGAATCGAACCCGTATTTTAGCCTTGAAAGGGCTACGTGCTAACCGTTGCACCATAGCGCCACAGAAACAATCTTACCGTGTACCGCCTTGTTCAACAACCTTTCCCATTTTCTCGACGTGACGTCCACCTTTCTCCATTGCCGCGCGTAGCCGGTCTTTGTTCGCCACGTTGTAGCGCGAGAACATCGCTTTCGTCTTCCACCCACCGATCTTCATGACCATATCTTCTGAAACTCCGGCATCCACTAGATTGATCGCCGCACTGCATCGCAGATCGTGTATCCGCACCCCATCGAAGGTTCGGGTCTTGGGATCGCGCACGCCAAGACCGACCTTGTCGCAGGCCTTGTGCCATTCAGATCGATAATTCACCGTA
>Ga0185299_10001605_pt1 | contig 41290 bp, 44 predicted proteins | sample PaiPotPPA55metaG_FD_128002 | JGI IMG/M metagenome (GOLD analysis project Ga0185299, IMG submission 128002) | Iron sulfur acid spring bacterial and archeal communities from Banff, Canada, to study Microbial Dark Matter (Phase II) - Paint Pots PPA... ...
GCATAGCTGGCTGAAAGGCGAGACGGTCATTACTGACGCCGGTGTCGAGATCTTCCAACAGTTAGCGCTGTCGGGAGGCTGAGAAGCCGTCGGCGTACAATTAAAACCGTGACGACATGTCTCGATGACAATTGCCAATCTAGCTTGTCCAACTACGTTTGTACCAACTCTTGGGCGTCAAGAGGGTGCTCACCCGGATAAGGTTGTTTACCCACGGCATCTCGGAGTTAATGGAGAGGGAGTCTCCATGCTCCCTCGTTGCTTAGTCAATTTGTTGCCCAATCGGCTAACTCTTTAAGGGTTTTCCCGATAGCATCTTCTCCTAATTCTAGATCGTAACGGAGAATGCTAGCGGCATCAAACATGAGCCGCATAACCCTATTAAAATCCTCCTTTTCTTTTGGAGTTAGCTCCCATTTAGTAAGAGGCAGTCTTTCCTTAACCAGCTCTTCAGCTTCTATTCTTTCTCTATTTGGTTTCATATGCGGTAGGTAAGGGAGTTTTTCAGATGCTGCTGACACATCAGCAGGTTTTTGCGCAAATCAGACAACCAAAGCAACTCTATGTGGAAAGCATGAGGTTCAAAGGGGTGTATTTTTTCTTTTCCCCTGTTGTGAGAACCCAGAATTACTGGTACTCAGCGCTGCGCCGCTCGCCCTGCCGTCCTACGCGCGTGCGTTGCTGACCGCAGTTTTTTTCAGTCAATACGCATAATGACGTATTGGTCGGCCGGGTCCTCGAGGCTGGCCAGTTAGGGCACTGAGTAGACCAGCTTTCCCTGGATACCGCCGGCCTCAAGCATCTCGTGACCGCGCCGGATTGTTTCGGCTGAGAGGACGCCAATATTATGTACGCCCACTGGCCAGAGTCTGTGGGCTTCATAAAGAAATGTCAGTTCATGGAGTTGTTGAGTGTATCTTGGCCAGGTTTCCTTCGAACCGGACAGGCCGCGTGCTCCAAGCATGTGAAAATGCAGGGAAGCAGATCTGCGAAACAGTGGGCTGGATCTTCCGTGCCAGACCGGCACTGTAAACGGGTCGGTTTCTTCGATTGTCGACACGATGTCTCCATCGAAATCCACTAGCTCAAAACAGAGTCGTTTCATCTCGCCGCCCACGAAATCCAATGTCTTGTTGAAAAGAGAGCCACCGTTCGCTGCGATCGCTTCTTCGGTGAGTTGCCTCAGACCTTTGTCGGGGTAATGAAGTACTTGCTCGGGACTCAATCGCAACTGATCTACGATGAATCTGGTACTGGCTTCCCGTCCGGATGTTGTCACAATCTTTTCTACACCGATCATCTGCAGGATCTGGATTGCAGCAGAACCGAGTCCGCCGGCACCGCCCGCCACAAAAACCGAGTCATTAGGAGTTGGTCTTGCTTTGAGACGGATGGCTTGATTTGCGGTCAGACTGGCAACAGGAACTGAAGCGGCCTCTTCAATGGACAAGATTCTAGGCCGGACCGTGACGAATTCTTGCGGCACGGCAGCATACTCGGCATTTGCGCCGTTGCTGCACGGCCCACCGAGATAGGCCCAGACTTCGTCACCAACTCGCAGCCGGCCGACGCTGCTTCCCGCCTCTTCGACAACTCCGGCTGCATCGTGACCAAGCACCATCGGAAGATCTCCGCCGTAACGCCCCTGGCGGATCTTATAATCGATTGGATTGAACGACCCGGCTCGAATCCGAATCAACACTTCATCCGCACGCGGCCGCGGTGTGTCCCGCTCTACTTCAAAAAAATTCTCGGTTCCGCCGAACTCGCTGATCGCAATAACTTTCATGCTTTATGTATATAGAAGCACAAAATCCTAGACAGAAAGGAACGAAAGATGACAAAAGCATCTCTTCGGTTGTGTCATTGAGCGTGCAGCCTTCAGGTCAGCAGTGCGTAAATCGGCTCAGACTGATTGCCATCGAAGAAAATGCAACGAACCATTCAGAATCGTTGCTTACGGCAACTCAATTATTTCTGTGAGTCCGACCGAGAGCGCAGACGCACTGGAGGCCTGCAACTTCCCAATGCACGAGCTGCTCGCACAGGCGCGGGACGCATCCAATCCGGAAGCGCACATTGAACAAATAATGTAGGGGTTGCGATTCTGGCTTCTCTCCGTTCGGTTGTCGTTCCTACCTGGGCTCAGTGAGGGGGCAGCGCTTGGTTGATCTTCAAATGGCCGCCCTGGAGTCAATCAGAGCGGCCATTTGATCCTTCTCCTGGGACTGCGCAGAAGCCAAACTCTCTGCGGAACACTATGGTCCAGGAGCCTTGGGGGGCTAAACAAAAGTTAATGCCAATATATAACTTGTCTATGAAGCCGGTGGTCTCTTCCGCCGGCGCGGGCAAGCTCCAAGTAATACGGGTTCCGTTAAGTTTGCGCCGGTTGGACAATGTTGGCTGGTTGAAGACCGCTTCGTAGATCCAAAGCGGTTCGAAACGGTTGATCCGGAGAACGGCAGGCGGCACAGACTTCGCGAATCCTTTCGGGAAAGCCCATTCTGGCGACGTCTCTCATCTCGGCGAAAACAAGGCTGGACGCAAAGTTTCCGGCCCGTATCTGCGCTGCCCACCTTGGTTTTGTCGTCGAGTGCAAAAACCCGGCTTGACAACCAAAGTCTGGATTTATTATTCATAATTATTGTAATTAACAGAAATGGGCGGTTGAAGTCTGCGGGGGTCAGTAGCGGGGATGTGGGCCCCGCTACTGTGTCCGTGGGCTTCTTAAAACTCTTCCTTCGAAATCCCGCAAACCTCGAAGGCGTCTGGTCCAATGTGTCCGCAACTCACGGTAAGACCGAAGACTAGAAGGGCCTTTGGACGAAGTAGAAAGATCTAACAAAGTATCTGAACGCAGCTGGGCTGACGTGATTGGCAGCGTCGCTTCGATTGTCGATGCCTTGGCCTGCCTGACTTTCTTAATTCTACCAGCGGATGTCGACATTCCGTTCCCTGAAAATCTGCGCGATCCGGTGGACACTCACCCCGCCGCGGTGAGCTTCCAGGATCTCTTCCTTATACTGTCTCAAAGCAAAGCGTCGATCTTGGGCTGCTTCGATAACGGCGGCCTTCCGAGCTGCGCGCAACTTGAAGAAGATACTCGGCAGCGGATTTGAGATGATCACGATCAGTCAATGCGAATCACCGCGTGTTTTCGGGTTTATGATAAAGAAATGACAAATTGGCGATCAAATTGATGATCACAATTAGAGGAGCTGACCGGCATCATCCAGAAGCTTTTCGTGACGGGATTTGAGACAAAAATCGGGATCTCGCACCCCCCGGGTTCAACGGCCGATCCGGATCGGGCGGTGCCCATCCCTCCTTCCACGCCGATCGGTTGCGATTTGCTTTTCTCGAAGCGAGTCATCTTCCATGCGCATCGTACTACTTGTAAGCGTCTGACCGCCCCCTGGCATTTGTCATGTGCGATTCGCGTATCGAGTGCAGTTCGGATCATGCAAAAGTCTGGCCACATCGTTGCTGTAGAGGTAGACTCGTCTTAGCCATCGAGGACGCCAAAATAGAGGTCCCGGTTACTATGAGAGCGGCCCAGCACGATCACAGCAATCAGGCGGTTCCTTCAGACCACACCCTTCGCGTCAAGGCGCTTGAATCATTGCTAGTTGAAAAGGGGCTGGTCGATCCGGCGGCTCTTGATGCATTAATCGATACTTACGAGCATAAGATTGGTCCCCGCAACGGCGCGCGGGTGGTAGCGCGAGCGTGGGTCGATCCCGCTTACAAAGAGCGCCTGTTGACTGACGCCACTGCTGCGATCGGCGAACTGGGCTACACCGGCGGACAGGGCGAGCATATGATCGTGGTCGCCAATGGGCCTAGGGTCCACAACCTTGTCGTCTGCACGTTGTGCTCCTGCTATCCCTGGCCGGTTCTCGGGTTGCCGCCGGTCTGGTACAAGTCCGCGCCTTACCGATCCCGCGCGGTGATCGACCCGCGCGGCGTGCTACGCGAATTCGGCCTCGAGCTGCCACAGGATGTTGAAATACGTGTTTGGGACAGCACATCGGAAGTACGCTACCTGGTACTACCCGAGCGGCCGGCAGGTAGCGAAAAGCTCAGTGAGGAGGAACTCACCGCGCTGGTCACGCGTGACGCGATGGTCGGCGTTGCCAAGGTCAAACTGCAACGGCCAGGAGCCAACCGATGAATGGCGTGCATGACATGGGCGGCATGCACGGCATGGGCCCGATCCAGTACGAGAGCAACGAGCCGGTATTCCACGAGGCCTGGGAAGCACGGATATTCGCGCTTTACCGCGCAATGAGGGCCTGGCCTAAATGGACCGCCGATGCCTCCCGTCACGCGGTCGAGCTCATTCCGGCGCCCGAGTATCTGAGTATGAGCTACTATGAGCAACGGCTACACGCGCTCATCGAGTTGATGGTCAAAAGCGGCCTGGTCACTCGTGCGGAAGCTGAGAGCGGCAAGGCGGTGCCAGGCTCGCCCACGGCCACGCCCGCGCTGATTGCGAGTGCCGTTCCGGCTATGGTCGCGAAGGGTAAACCTGCGAGCCGGGAAGTGCCGGTGGCGGCTCGGTTCACCGTCGGTCAGCGCGTACTTGCCCGCAACCTCCATCCGACTGGGCACACGCGCTTGCCGCGCTACGCGCGCGGCAAGCTTGGCACTATCCATCGGGACCACGGCGTCCACGTCTTCCCGGACACCAATGCCCACTCCCTGGGCGAGAAGCCGCAACACCTGTACTCGGTGCGCTTCGCCGCCCGCGAGTTATGGGGAGAGCAAGCCCAGAGCGCGATGCCGTGTATATTGATATGTGGGATGACTACCTTGAGTGCGCCTAAGTCCATGTTGGACCCCGAGCGGCTCCAAGCGCTGCCGCAGCTGCCGGGAGAAAAGGGCGAACCGATGTTTGCCGAGCCTTGGCAGGCCCAGGCGTTCGCGCTCGCGGTCAAGCTCTCCGAGCAGGGGCATTTCACATGGAAGGAATGGGCGGCTACCCTCGCCAACGAGCTCAAGGCCGCCACGAGTCGCGGGGAACCCGACGACAGTTCGCATTACTATGATCATTGGCTTGCGGCTCTCGAACATCTGGCGACTATCAAGGGCTTGGTCGATTCGACCTCCTTGGCTGCGCGCAAGGCAGCTTGGGCGGATGCCTACAGGAGCACTCCCCACGGAGTGCCAGTAAAGCTGGCGCCGGACATGGTATCCTGATGTGATGTGAACCCAGTGCGTTATGCTCAAGAACGTCGATCTATCGCGGGAGGTCGCCAAGGCTGAGTACAAGCGGCTCAAAGGTGATGCGGACCTGAAGTTGGCCGACCTGCAGCGGCAAGTTAAGGCGCTGGGCGTCCCTGTCATTATCGTGTTCGAGGGCTGGAGTGCATCCGGCAAAGGTACATTGATCAACCAGTTAATTCTGCCGCTTGATCCGCGGGGTTTCACCGTCTACAGCGCAAGCGGGCCAACGGAGGAGGAAAGGTTTTACCCGTTCCTGTGGCGGTTCTGGAAACACACACCAACGCGGGGGCGATTGGCCATCTTCGACCGGAGTTGGAATCGCCGCGTCGTGACTGGCCCGTTGGAAGGGCAGGTCAAAGGAAAACAACTCCACCAGGCGTTTGAAGACATCCGGTCATTCGAGCGGCAACTGACCGACGACGGAGTAGTGATTGTTAAGTGCTTCCTCCACATCTCCAAGCACGAACAGAAACAGCGCTTTGGTGCTCTGCGTGAAAACGCCGCGACCGCCTGGCGGGTGACGGAAGCCGACCTGCAGCAGAATCAGCAATATGGCGAGCACCTGGCAGCGGCAGAAGACATGTTAACCGAGACTGACACCGAATACGCCCCTTGGACCGTAGTCGAAGCTCACGACCGGCGGTTCGCGACTCTGAAGGTCTTCGCAACCGTGATCGATGCGCTGGAGCGGGGCGTCGCGGTTGCCGGTCGAAAGGCCGACGAACCGCAGGCACCGCCGGTTCAGCCGGTCTCGGCGATCAATGCGTTCAAAACGACAGCGCTGGATCATGTCGATCTGTCTTTGTCGTTGACTGCCGAAGAGTACGCTGACCGGCTGAAGGAGGCTCAGACGAGGCTTCGCGAGCTCGAGCACCAGATCTACCGGCGGCGTATGCCGGTGGTCATCGCGTACGAGGGCTGGGACGCGGCCGGTAAAGGAGGCAATATTCGCCGGTTAACGCAGAACCTGGATCCGCGGGGATACGAGGTAGTACCGATCGCCGCCCCGAATGACATCGAGAAGGCACACCATTATCTCTGGCGGTTCTGGGCGCAGTTGCCCAAGGCTGGGCACATCGCGATTTTCGATCGGACATGGTACGGTCGTGTGCTGGTTGAGCGGGTTGAGGGGTTTTGCACTGAGGAGCAGTGGCGGCGGGCGTATCGAGAGATAAACGCAATGGAACAACAGTTGGTGCATTTCGGAACGGTCCTCCTCAAGTTCTGGCTGCACATCGATCCCGATGAACAGTTGCGGCGTTTTCGGGAGCGGCAGGAAGATGCCCATAAGCAGTGGAAGATCACGGACGAGGACTGGCGAAATCGGGCAAAGCTGGACCAGTACCGAGATGCGGTTGAGGAGATGTTGTATCGGACAAGTACGCCGTACGCGCCGTGGACGATCGTGGAATCCAACTGCAAAAGGCATGCTCGTGTGAAGGTGCTGGAGACTGTCTGCGAGGCGATTCGCCAGCGGCTGGGGTGAAGCGCTTCGCCGAATGGCAGATAGCAAACCGCATAAGAATTGTACTCGGTGTCCTGAGACCGGAAAAAGCGCCTCCTACCCGGTGGCCAGGCTATTTTGAGAGTTCCGCAACCGAACTTTCCTTGTATCGCACCCTTGCTCACGGATTTATTCGAATCTTTCAATGTTCTCCAAGCCTGCAGACGTGCGAGAAGGGGTGCCCATAGAAAAGCCGTCGAAGATTCGCGGCGGTTAGCCCATGTCTTCCCCTGAGGAGCGTGGGAGACGGAGTCCGGCAAGGAGCAGGAGTGTGCATATCCCGATGAGCACTGGCTCGATGGTGAATGCGGCGTGCAGTCCAAGGTGGTCGGAGAGGCTGCCCAGCAGGTAGGGAGCGGCGACGACGAACACGCCGCCGACTAGCTGCGTGCGGGCACTGGCGGTGTCAGCATTTCTGGGCGCAGCGGCCAGGGTCAAGGCAAGCGAGAGAGGCCAGAGATTGGCGACGCCCAACCCGCAGAAGAACAGCCCGGCGATCATGAGGACTGGCCGACCGGCGAGCCAGAACAGCAGGAACCCGGCGGCCGTGACGGCGGGCGATACGCACAGCAGCCGGACGGACCGCCCGGCGCGGCGGGTGAGCCACCCTCCCCCGACGCGGCCGCCCAGGCTGCCGAGATAGAAGGCACTCATCGCGATGGCGGCCTGGGCAGTGCGCAGCCCGGCAGAGGTTAGCAATTCAGCGCCGAAGTAGACCATGCAGAACTCGACCGCCATGCTGCCAGCGGCCAGAGTGGCCAGTAGCCAGCAGGACAGCGGTAGCCGCTCCCCGCTTTTCGATGCGCCGCCCTTCGGGGGCTGCGGACAGCGGCTGGTGCCGCCAGCGCAGGTAGAGGCCGGCTAGGACAAAGGCGGGCAGAACCATCGCCACACGCCAGCCTCCGGAGGTGCCCTGGAGCAGGCCAAGAAGGAGCGGGGCGACCACCGCGCAGGCAGACGCGCCGATGTTGGCTTCGGTCAGTGCGCGGTCGCGGCGTTCGCCGTGTCGGTCAGACAATATCACTTGGGTGCAGGTGAGCAGGATCGTGCCGGCGAAGCCGAGCACTGCGGCGCCGAGCAGGGTGAGTGCGATAGTGTGGGTTGCAGCGAAGAGGCCGGCGCCGGCCGTGGCGCCTGCCGCCGAGCCCCACAGCAGCACCGCGCGAGGCAGCCGGCGCGCCATCGCGGCGAAGCTCACCCCGACGAGGACCGTGCCGAATCCCCAGAGCGCGGAGTACGCTCCTACCAAGGTGTAGGAGAAATGCATTTCTGCTCGCAGCAGCGCCGGCGCGAGGCCGAACGCGTACCGCCAGAAGGCGAAGGCCGCCAGCACGGCGTAGCACAGCAGCGTCGGCGTGTCCCGGCGGAAAGCCTCACCTCGGGAATTGTCCGCTGCCTGAGGCGGCTCGTTTCGGCGGATAAATGATCCGTTGACCCGGCCGAGGATATTTCTTCTCCTAACGTACTCAAATTTTCGTTTCATGTGGTCACCCCTCCAAGCCGCTCGCTTTCAGTAACCGGCGGGCGAGGGCGGACCCGCTCCTTCTGTGGCAGCGCTCAAAGCCGCAGGACGACCGCCATCAGGGCTGCGAGACGGACTTGGTTCGCACACAGTTTATCGGCCACCGGGTTATGCGGCGACCGATCACTGGGTTGTGCTTCGGAGATCGGGCCAAATCTCGTGTTCAGGCGCCGGATTGCATCGTTGGCAATTCCAGATCGACGCTCCTTGGGGGAAGCTGACCCGGTAAACCAACGAGAGAGGATAACAGCATTCATTGTAATAAATTCCTTTCCGACTAGTTTAACTTTTCGTTTCTATCTTAAACGATTTACTAAATCGATTTAGAATGCAAGCAGAATTTGATAAAGCTTCCTCCAAGAAAAAGCCGAATATTAAAACTGTCGCTGCCGCTGCCGGCGTTTCTACTGCAACCGTTTCCAACGCGTTTAATCGACCGGATCAACTCTCACCTAAAGTGCGGGAACGAGTTCTGACTGTCGCTCGCGAACTCGGATACAGCGGCGCTGATCCTGTTGCCCGAAACCTTCGCCGTATGTCGACCAATACTATTGGCTTTGTCTACCGCGAGTCTCTAGAGTTCGGGATCAATGACCCGGCGTCTCAACAGTTCCTCCAAGGAATTGCTCGAGCCCTAGAAAGCCGCGGACTCGGCCTCCTGCTCCTTCCATACAGCGCGACTGCAAATTCTGAAACGGTTCGAAACGCAGCGGTCGACGGAATCATTTTGTACTGTCCCCCCATCAACACGCCCCTGGTGCAAGTTGTGAAAGACCGTCGGCTGCCGGCAGTTTTCGTCGACTACCCGACTCGCCCCGATTGCACCACGGTCCGGGTTCGCGACCGCTCGGGGGCACGCGCCGTGGCCGAGCATCTGATCCAACTCGGGCACAAACGCTTCGGCATTATCAGCAGCCGGCTCACGGAAGATTTTCGCGAAGGCGTCAGCGATTGGAGTCGCCTCGAACACGATTTTTATTATCCGGAAAAAGAGCGCTTGATTGGTTATCGTCTTGCGCTGGAAGAGGCTAATATTGACCTTAGCCATCACGTCCGAATATTCGAAGGCAAACATAGCGCAACCTTGTTCGGTAGGCGCGCGATCGCCGCTTTCCTGGCCGCTGAATTTAAGCCGACTGCAGTCCTCGCAATTTCCGATATGCTTGCGATCGGAGCGATCGAACAGTTGAAAGAATCTGGATTCAAGGTGCCGAACGACGTTTCTGTTGCCGGTTTTGATGATGTGCCGGAAGCGAGCAGGATAGAACCTGCACTGACTACTGTTCGGCAAGACTCGGAAGAAAAGGGCCGGCGCGCAGCTAAGTTTCTCTTGGAAATGCTCGACGGCCAGGCCGAGGAAAACCGGCACTCAGTTCTCGCGGTGGAATTGATCGTTCGCAAGTCCACCGGTAAAGCGCGATAGCGGTCTATCGCTGTAGGGCAGCCTAGCCTGCCATTTTCGGAAAACGAAGTCCCCGCTTTGCGCCTCTGAGGGTCTCTTGCGTGCTAGGTTATTGCTAGCCATTCAAGGAGAGTGGCTAGGCGAATCCCTCCTGGCCGCCTTCGCTTGTTTCCTGGGGGGGTGCTTAGCCGCGAGGCACACCGCGATCTGCGAAGTCGCCATAATGCACCCGCCGATAAGCGGAACCATCACCAGGTAGGAGATACCCAAGATGTCTTTGCTCCATCGAAGTGATTGATCCGTCCAAATTAGTTCCGGATCGCCGGCAGCGTCCTCAAGGAGTTCTCTAACGCGACTCTTCGGTATACTGGCTCCATACGCTTTTTGTATTACCGGCCGTAACTCCGTTCCGCAAACAATGGTCCTTCCATGCCACGTCTCTGTTCGAATATCGACTAAATTAGTGTACCAGAAATAATCGACAACTGTGAGTACTAACAAGATCGCTGCAAAGGCGGCCCACCAAGGCGCGTGTGCCCGGCTTCCGAACCGTCTAAGTACCAGGAGAAAAATCCCAGCCAGAATCGCTACAACAAAACTAGCAAAAGGCCGAATTCCTTGAGTGCCGACAGGTGTCGGGGGCGGAGCCACAATTGTTGCGACGATGGTCGTAACTCCAGCGGCGACCTGGGCCAGGATAGTCCAATTCTTCCGGAGCGTTGTCCAAGGCGAATCTTTAAGATCGGCCATAAGGAACCGGTACCCATCACGGAACCGCCAGGTCACATTCCTGATCCCGATCTACAGGAATTTCTTGCATCTCTGATTTCTTGCCGGTGTCGGGATCTTCTGCCCACATGATGTAGTTTCCAGGCGCAAGGTCCCATTTCGTAGGACTGCTCAGTTGAGGAAACCTGGTAGGCGACGAGTTGGGGTATAAACGAAGAATTTTTGCCATGCAAACAACTCGCCAATTCGGCACCTCGGCTCCCGATTTTTTCGTATGCACCGTTACTGCCACCGAGCCTACCGCCTTTCCGCCATTGAGAAGGCAGGCATTAACCTTCAAGTATAAGTCATCTAGTGCGGCTTCAAAAACATGATCCGTATCCAAATACCTCCTTTTAGAAAAACTGCGGTTCGAAACGATCTTGTGGATCGATAGTTGGTCCTCCGCCAGCTGCGCACCGTAAGATTCTGCAAAGGTACCGCCATGCCACTCTTCAGGATGTTTAACCACAGGCTGAAACTTCTCCCAGGCGGCTAGAGTCCTTGATATCTTTTTCCGAAGCACTGGGTTCCGTGCCATTTCGGGTTTGATTGATGGGATATCACGATCAATGAGCTGAAATTTGTCCAACATACTAGTTGGGTCTTGTCCCAGACAGGAATGGGCTAGAACAACCAACAAACAACAGAGCGTTAATTTCATCGCAACGTCTTGCGAATTTACCCCCCGAAAGAGTCCTTTACAACGTCCGGACTGCGTCCGTGAGAGTGCTTAGGTGTCATTCTCGCCCCGAGGATTGAATGCAGTAGCAAATTGAGCTGAGCCGATGCCCTAGTGCGATCAAAAATCCCGGCGTCGATCTTACCGGCTGCGATCTTGACCGCGAACGGCTAATCCCTTCCTGAAAACGCGATCCACATCGCTTCAGACTGATACAGGGGAACGCAACACCGCCGTGTTCTTTCCATTTAGGTGGCAGCGTCGCGGCGAAATCATCGACATGCACGATCGGGAAACAACCGAGGCCCGGAGGCAACGCCAAATTTTGTCGTCATCGGGAATCCGGAGGGCCGTTGGAAAGAAACGGTGCAATGCGCATCCGGATGCGGGTCCGGGAAAGAGAAACGAAGGGCGTCGTTTTGAAGTTCGATCATAAGGTGGAGCAGGAAGAAGTGGTACAGGTGTTTCGAGTGTTAGGTAGTGGAGTAATAGAGATTCGGGCGTTGGTTACCAGTTGCCATCGCGGACCTCGCGAACAATCCGGAGGACAGCGTGATCCGGTTGATCTTTCAGTGTGCGAATAAGCTCAGCGAATAGCTTGGGGCGTTTACGAATAATGGTTTGCAGTTCGGAGGAAACTTTACCGGCCATCGCCAGCAACAGGTCCGGATCGAGCTGGAGCTCATGCGCGAGAGCGATCGCGGTGGCTTCGCCTGACGGCGGTTCTAGCCCGCGTTCGACCTTGGACAAGTAAGAGGGTTCGATTCCGACGCGATAGGCGACCTGGCGGAGAGAGTACCTGCGAGGATCAGCTGAGGCCAGCCCGGCCCGGCGTTCCCGCAAGAACGCGGCAAAGCCGGATGGAGAAGATGCGGTTAGTTTTCTGGTCGCGCGGATGTGTAGGTAATACTACACATAAGGCCTGTCGTCAATTGGCTCTTCGGGCAACAGGCAACGGGAAGGCTGGCGCGACCAGTGCAAAGCCAAGGGTTGGGCGGAACCCGGGCCAAGCCGCGGTTCGCCATAAATAGATTCCGGGCGAACCTGCTCCAGCCGGCTAGTTGATACGTTGGTTGACTGAAGCTGTCCACAAACGGCCAAGCGATTCCTTGAGACGGAATCCGGTTCATTGTAAGCATTCCATTGAGGCCCCGACGCATGTGTCCTACCTGCAAATCGCTTTCGATCTCGCCGAGCAGTCGCAATCCGATCAGCTCACTGGACTCTGCTAGCTCTCTTTTGCCAACAACTCCTGCCAGAGTTGTTCATACTTTTTCGTATCCGGGTGTTCAGGCCCCAGGACTTTTCGCGCTCCCTCCGCCGCTCGTTCGGCCAACACCTTGGCATCCTGCGTTTTGCCCTCTGCACGCAAGCAGCTCGCTAAATTAAAACAGGTATCCAAGGTTTCAGGGTGACCAACGCCAAGTACCTTTTCTCTGAGGCTGATGACCGCACGATATTCTGTTTCAGCCTCGACATATCTGTATTCAGCCGTGAGCGCTTTCGCTAGATTATTACGTGTGTCTAACGTGCTAGGGTGTTCCGGACCGAGCACTTTGTCTTCGAGCTTCAGAACTTGGCGATCCTCCGCTTCGGCTTGTTTATACTTGTCTTGATGAAGCAGGGTTAGGGCAAGATTGTTCCGCGTATCCAAGCTGTCCGGATGCTCCGGCCCGAGCACTTTCTCATCCAGTTTGAGCACTTGGCGGTCCTCGGTCTCTGCCTCGGTGTATTTCCCTTCTTTATCGAGCGCCTGTGCAAGATTGTAGCGCGCGCCGAGGGTATATGGATTCTCGGGGCCAAACACTTTCTCCGCTAGCGTGACGAGGGCGCGAAACTCAGCTTCGGCTTCGGCATACTTGCCTTGCGCACCAAGCGCACCAGCCAGATTGTTGCGCGAGTTCAGCGTAGTGCGGCTTTCCGGACCAAACGCTTTTTCCTTGAGCTTGATCAGAGCTCGAAACTCCGTCTCCGCCTCGGCATACTTACCTTCAGCAAACAGGGTGGTGGCTAGATTATTGCGCGTCTTTAGCGTGTCAGGGTGCTCGAGACCGAGTGCTTTTTCCTGAATCGCTAGTATGGCGCGGGCTTCCGCTTCAGACTCGGCATATTTGCCTTCGTAATAGAGAGCGTTTTCCAGATGGCTGCGAGTCGCCAGGGTGTCTGGGTGCTCAGCTCCCAGAAAACGTTCTCGTTCCCGAAGCAACGCGCGTAAGGTGCGCTCGGCATCGCTGTATTGACCTTGGTCGTAAAGGACAACCGCAATAGCGAACTGCACCCGCGCCCACTCCAACGCATCACGGGTGCGGTCCGTGAGCTTCTCAGCGTCGCGCAGCCGCGCTAATGCCTCGGCATACTCGATGCGCTTCTCTGCAGACCATCCGGCCAGCTCAAGGGCTTTAATCGCTTCCGTGTTCTTAGATGGCCCAGCCCGTTGAGCTTCATCCGCGGCAGCCAGCGCCAATCGCTCGGCCTCATTGTAATCTTTGGCTACGTAAGCCGCATTGGCTCGTTCGTAGGTAGTTGCATTGGGCGATTTTTTCAGTTCTTCGGCGAAATGGGGCAACTGTTCCTTGAGCGTGGTCGGGTCCAACCCAAGCAGTTTGCCCAGCTCTTGGTAGGTACGCTCCTCTAATTGATCAGGTTTCTCATCGGGCTGCTCCTGACGCAGTTTGTTTTGTACCTCGGCAAAAGAACTGACCCCATGTTGCAGCTTATCGAGTCTTTCTTGAAGGGCTTGGAGCCGTTGATTAGTCTGCTCCTGTTGCTCGGTGGCATGATGTTGGCTCTGCAAAACCCAGACGCTAAGAGCGACACTCAGAACTAGCAGAACTGCCACTGATGCCGCCCACCGTTTTACTCCGCGTCGCAGACGGGCGAGGTCATCGCGCAGCTTGAGTACGCTGGCTTCAAGGCCTTCTCTGCTGCCGAGGGGATGGTAAACATGAGCGTCAGCCTTGAGCCGGGCACGGTAATCGCTCTGGAGCTTCTGTTTTTCCTCGTCCTCTTCTTCGTGCGGGTCGGTGGGGAAACTCTCGTCCAGGAACAGATACCAGACTTTCTTTCCTTTGCCGCTAGCGTAGAGCGCCTCGTATTGGGTGTAACTGACGCGGCTGAATTGTTCGTCGATGCTCGCGGGCTCGGCTCCGTAACATTTTCCCACGAGTTGCACCACCCCTTTACAGGAGTCGATCCGACGGCGTAGCACCGCACGCAGATCACCCTCTTCGGTACCGAAGAGGTCCTGCCACTCCGGGTCGTAACCTAGAAAAGTTAGGGTGTTAGCCACCAACTGCCGCGCGCTTTTTAGCTCGCAGCTGACAGCCGAGATGAAGATCGCAGGTCGTGGCGACATGCGGGCTTGATGAACAGGAGTTCGTTATTTATTGGCCGGGTTTACCGTTTTAGCAGGTTTCTGACCGCGCTTTCAATGAAAGGACGCTACGCACCTAGGATAGAGTCAGGGGAAGCTAATTCTCGAGTGTGTCACTTTGCGAATTATTTGGCAGAACTTTTTGCTCGATATTTAGCATAACAGGTGTTCCGGCTTCTTAACTACTGTCCTGTCCCCCAAAAGACATGTAGTTTGTGCCGATCAAAATGGTCGACTTGGAATCATTACAGAAAGAATTAAAGACAAGGGGCACTGGGCGCGCTTCGCAGAGGAATGCATTGCTTGGGCGCGTTCGCCGGGTCATGACACCTTTGGATGTACCGCCGAGCACTCGCTCGGTTTGCAGGTTCAGGAACTGGCAATGCTCTTGAAGTTGGCTGCGGTGAAGGCGCATCAGCCGTGAGCTGAGGAGCGTGAAGCCACGAAGCTAGCAGTCCAGCCGGTCCAGACTGCGTTGAAATGCGAGTTCTGCGTCAATTTTATCCGGATCGGAGTTCTCGCTTGGCGGCCTGCTTTTGCCGAGATACTTCAGCAGCCCTGCCAGTCTGCGCACTTCGTCCTTTAACTCAGTCAATTGTTCTTTCAGTCTCGAAATTTCACCTCGGATACTTCTGCCGAGATACGACAAATCCAGAGGAGTAAGTTCTACTTCTGGTACCAGAAGACGTCTGGTGGAATTAGCGACGCTCTCCGGGAGTACTGCGACCGATGCATAGGTCACCGTGTCCATAATCTTTTTTCTCCTCCGGCCTCAAACTTACGCCTCAAGCTGTACAAGGCAAACCGGGAATGCTCTGCGTTACGCGCGTCACTGCGAAAAAGAAGATTTGCGCTACCGATGGGTAGATCGCGTGTGCATATTCTTGGCGGTTAATGTTTGGCCGTGGTGCTTCGCACGGACAGCCTCTCGCGAAACGCCGATGAACTTTGCGAATGCGCTCGCGGAGAGCATGTCGCGTCCTGCCAGTATCTGTGCCACACGGCTTACTCCCCTGTTCCGCGCTTCCGGGAGCACGGCGTCCAAATCATCGGCGGCCTGGCTGGGTTCGTCGACATCTTCAATTTCAAACTTCGGAATCCTGCGCTTCGTGACTAACCCGATCACCTATTTAGACCTAAGAGAAAGCGAGGAGCACCAAGGCGGTAGGACTCCAAGCCCCAGCTTTAGTAAGTTGTCCCTATTCAAGAGCCCTGGTCTGTTAACAAACGCAAATAACCCCTCTTGAGTTACCTGCCGGCGACATCCGCAAGATGTGGGACTCTAAACGCATCAAATTGCCTGGACCAATCACCTGTACAATATCCCAGAGTCTTAATTGCCTGAACGAATGCTTCCCGTACTTTTGCGGTAGCCGTACCTCCGTGAGCAATACAAGATCGGACACCGGACGCTTCTGAGTCGCAGCCTGCAGAGACAACGCGCGAGTCGAGCGGACGGCCATCAAGCCAAGTCCACATCGCGACTCGCTCCTTACAATCAATAAATGTGTTTTGTCCAGGCACCCCCCCTGTGCCGACGACGAGGCCCGGCGGCGAAGTGCCCTAGTTCCCAGCTGCTATCGCTGGCGGCTCGTAATCGACCGGCCTTTTCACCGCCTGATCTATCTCTTCGGGTGTGAGAAGCACGGTCGTCTTCGTGCGGGCCGCCCCTGTTGACATCACGGCCAGCGAGATCGCGGCCGCAGTCAAGTTCTCTGGTAGGTCAAGGATGACATGAACGTCATTCTCTCCGAACACGAAATAGAACGCATCGAGGCGCCCACCCAGGCTCTCCACCATTTTCTGCACTTCAGCGCGTCGCGCTGTTCCACCCCTCTTCATGATACCCTTTGCACCCTCCGCGCTGTAGGAAGCCTCGATCAAATACTTCGGCATCGCTCACCTCCGGGAAAGTCTACTTCTACATCCGGTGACGGACATGAAATCGCATCGGATTCTGCTCATGGAATTAAGCGTAACTCTCGGTTAAAGCAACAGACGGAAGCAGCAGTGGCACGCCTTGATGCTCGCATTTCGATGGGCAAACCGTAGCCTGGGGCGGCGGAAATTCGTGAAGAGGTCGGCGCTGAAGCCCAAACGTCACCGACACTGGAGGAATTGAAGGCAATCGCGGCTCCCATGCTGCCGCCCGGCACACATTGTCCAACCTCAAGTGGTCATCCTTTTACCGCATCAGCCACCGAATCGTACCGTGTTATTCGGTTGGCAATGTATTCCTTGCCGGTAATGCTGCGCACTTTCACCCGCCAATTGGCGGCCTCGGGATGAACACGGGTCTGCAGGACGCCCACAATCTCAGTTGGAAATTAGCGAAAGCCGCGCCTTTTCCGGACTCCGACTAGCGGATTGCATTTTCAATGAATCGCATGCAGCGCCTTCAACAAACCAGGGAGGACATTCTCCACGAAGCGGACCTGCGCCTCGGACGGAGTCTGTCCGTGGACAGCGAAAGAACAGATGGCATAAACTTCCCTGATCGCGCTGGCGAGTCCGAAATCAAGCAATTGCGATTCGACTAGCGTCCCAATGATCTCTACGATCGGGCGCGGATTGCCTTCCTCACTGATGTCGAGACGTGCTGTCGCGATTCGTCGCAGCTCGCGTTCGATACTGTAGCGCGCCTCAAAGAGGGCCTGCGTGTAATCGTCCACTGAAATCCGCGAAGTAAGACTCGGCTCGTGTGGTGAGCCATGTTGTTGGAGGGTCTTCTTGATAGCGACTTGAGCGCGCTTTTCCAGAGCTGGCAGCTCGGCGTCGGGCAAGGGCACCAAATTAACCCGCGCTTCAGCCTCGGCAGTACTCCGAATTTGGGCGCGCAGGTTCACTAACTCGGATTTGAATTCAGATCTTAGCTCCCGAACTTCCTGCTTCAATTCGATTCCGAATAAATTGAGTTCCTGGAAAAGAGGAACGAGAACAAGAGCTGCCCAAACCGAGAACACAAATACATCGGAAGGTGTGGCCCGGCCTTCAACCAGGTCTGGATATCTTTGTAAGAGGAAAAAAGTTAGTAGAGCAATAAGCAAGGCCCACCAGACAATTTTGAACCAGTTCGGAAGTCTCATTGAAGAAATGGTTCTTAGGCAATGAATTACGACCTACCAGCCAAAGGCTATGCCCGCCAGAATTTCTGTCGAGCACAATCAGAATAGTAGCCAAGCCGTTAAAGAAAAATTGAAGCCCAGCGGCAGCGCGAAGCACTGGAAGAAACTTAGCCTAGCACCGTTTAAAAACTAGGGTTTTGTGGGTCTAAGCAGCAAGGAGGCGGTAAGCTCCCGAGCGAGGAATAAAATATCCTGGCGTAGGGTTATGGGTGGAAGACAATCCTGAAAAAGACAGCAAACTCAGGCCAGTGCGGAAAAAGCGCCTCCCACCCGGTGGCCAGGCTATTTTGAGAGTTCCGCAACCGAACTTTCCTTGTATCGCACCCTTGCTCACGGATTTATTCGGATCTTTCAATGTTCTCCAAGCCTGCAGACGCGATTTAACTCGTCGCGAAAACGATCGATCGGCACGAAATCGCATTTTTCTGCCCAAAATGAATGCCGGTCGCACAACTTGCGTCAAAGACTGCGCAAGGTGGGATGTCGCCGTTTCATACTCCGATGTGCGGCTCTTTCAAACCACTATTGCTAGGACAAACAGGATGTGGCCACGAGAGCCGCGAACTCTCGCAGCAGCCCTTATAGATCAGAATAACGAATGATTATCCGTCGAATTCGAGCCATGGAACCGAGAGAAGAGCACACAGAACACCAGGAAACTAGGATAAGGACGTGCAATAACTCCAACACGCACGGCGCGGAGATCAAAATCGTACGCAACGAAGATCAAAAAGATGGGGAAAGTGGGTTAAAACAGCTTAGGCGAATTTTCCCGCGTTCTCCAAGGCTTTGAGTAAAGCTTGATGTGCTTGCCCGAAATCTGATCCCTGGCCAAAGGCAGATTTTTCGACCCGGCGAGTCGCTACTGCCCGTTCCAAAAACTCACCCTCTTTTGCGAAGCTCCTCTCGGCCGGCGGCGAGTAAGCGCTGCGAAAGTTTGGAAGCAGCTCCGAGAGCACGTCAGAGAACGGCGGGAAAAGAACTTTGTCCAGCCCGGAGGATTTTAGAGCGTGCATAGTAAGTGCATTGCCGGATCGAGACGCCCTCGGCGGATAGCGGTCTCAGACTGTTTCAAGGGGCGCTCCGCTCCGACGAGTTCAAGCTCAAATCCGGCATACACGTTGCCCCCTTTGGGCTGCCCCCATTTATTCCGTTTTAAGCTCGAGCTCGCCTCCGCTTCGCGTCGAAAGAGTGACTGTATTTTGCTTTTGATTATTTCGCTCGCTCGTTCCTCGATCACAAAAAATCAAAAAGCAAAATGGGCTGGAAACATGCCGCAACGTCGTGAAAATCGCTTGTGATGAATCCCTGGCTATCGGCCAAGCCTGGTGGCTAACGCTCGGTCCGGAGAGGGCGCCGCTTTGGTTATGTCGCCATGAACGGCTTACCAAATCACCAATCACTTTCACCGTTCACCAATCCTCTCCCCCTCTCACCGCTCACCAATCACTTCTCACGGCCGGGGCAGCGGCCGAGCGGTGCGCCTCCAAAATCTCTTCCTTATACTGCCTCAAAGCGTCGATGTTGGGCTGCTTTCGATAACGGCGGCCTTCAGAGCTGCGCGCGACTTGAAGAAGATACTCGGCAGCGGATTTGAGATGATCAGGATCAGTCAATGCGAGTCACCGCGTATTTTTCGGGTTATGATAAAGAAAGGGCAAATTGGCGATCAAATTCAGGATCACAATAGAGGAGAGCTTCGGTATCATCCAGAAGCTTGTCGTGCCGGCTAGACAGGTACCGGCTCGGGACACAAGCAGCCAGTACCGCTTCATTCTGGATCCGTGGGTCCGCCGTTTAAACGGCGGGTTGCCCAAATCGACACCATAATAATGCTATTTTGATGGTTACAGATCTGGTAGTGTTTGGTTCCCATGATGAGCGGAGAGGACTCTCACGTGCCGATCTGGAGCTATCGAGTTAACTGGATAAGCGAGGTCGTAGCGATCATCCACTACGCCGGATTAGGGCAGCCTTAGATCTGAGTTTTGTGCGCCAATAGGGTGGCGCAACATTTGGACTTGAGGCAGTGCGAGATTGATGGCAACGTTCCGCCCCCATCAGTCGATAGTAAAATTCTAGTATTAGGAGGAATTTGCCATGAAACACCGCAGTGATCGCAATTGCGGCCTGCTGCCGCGCCCACTCTTGATGATCGCCACGACCGCGGCTTTAATCTGGCCTGCCGCGGTCTTTGGCGCCCACTTTGTTCAGACCAATCTGGTTTCGGACATTGGGGGATTGGCCGCGGTTACCGATTCCAACCTGAAGAATCCGTGGGGCTTTTCCCACAGCCCAACGAGCCCCTTCTGGGTTTCGAATCAAGTAACCAATACGAGCACTCTCTACGCGGTCACAGGGAAGACGACCGTTGTAACGGTGCCGCTCGTCGTCGCCATACCTACCACGGCATCAGGACCACAGGGACCGACCGGCCAAGTCAACAATTCCAACAGCTCATCCTTCCCGGTGAACAATGGCGGAGACGGCGGCTCGGCGTTTTTCATATTCGCCAATTTGAACGGAACCATTTCGGCCTGGGACGGTACGACGGCCTTTATCCAGGTAACGACCCCCGGCGCCCGTCTACACCGGATTGGCTATCAATGGCGCCCAGACGCGGCTTTATGCCGCTAATGGCACGGGAACGGGCAGCATCGACGTCTTCGACAGCTCCTTTGCTCCGCTGAGCCTCGGGCCCGGCGCATTCGTGGACCCCTCCTTGCCGGCTGGGCTCGTCCCATTCAACGCACAGAATATTGGTGGCGAGATTTACGTAACCTACGCGCCCGCCGGCCGCCCCAACCAAATCAACGCCCGTTTGGGGGCGGGGGCCCTGGCGATCTTCGATGAGAACGGGAAATTCATCAAACAACTGATCGTTGGCAGCCGCCTCGCTGCGCCATGGGGAATTGCCGTCGCGCCACCCGGTTTCGCCAGGTTCAGCAACCATTTGCTGGTCGGCAACTTTAGCTATCTCCATAGCGAGATCAACGCTTTTGGTCGGACAAACGGGAAGTTCCATGGGACGATCCACATCGATATTGGAGCCAACAGCCCGGGCGGCCTCTGGGCAATCGGCTTCGGGGTCGGTGGCAGCAATGGCAGTCCTGATACCCTTTACTTTCTTGACGGGATCAACGGCGAGACGAACGGGTTGTTCGGGGCCATCTATCGCCTGCATGGGCCGTAGGCCCCCGGGGGCCAATACTCGATCGGCCCCGTTCAGACGATCTTGAGCTATCGCATCGCCAAAGATGGCGATCGGTTAGCTCCGGCGCTGTCGGCCCTGACCTCTGATAGTGAGACCGTTTCGAGGTGTCCGAAACGAAGTTGCCCGGTTTACATCGAAGCGGCGCTATGGTTTCGGCCACCTCAAAGAATGACCAAGAGCTGTCGGGAAACCTAGATATCCGCCTCTCAAGGGTAACTCACGACCGTGACCGGAGTATCCGGATTGGCAATCGTCGACGACCCTCCTGTGCCGTTGACCACGTTCAGGATGCCGCCGGATCCCTGCGTACTAAGAAAGATCGTGAGCAGATCATTCAGGCTCGAAGACGGGAGGGTGGCGGGGACCTCAAACGCGTTCGCGGCGTAGATGGTTACGCCCTGGTTGAAGAAGCTGTAGCTGCCCATACCATATCCTTTGAAACTGGTCACGTTGTTAGCGACCTTGAAGGCTGCCCAGCCGTCGACTCCAGGAGCCTCCGTCCACGCCGCCTGGCTAGGCGGGTCGTAGGGCATCTCGTTTTGGAAGAAGATTTCTGTGCCCCCATTGCCGTTCCACACGACCTCGTATTTCTGGTAGTGCTCCACAAACAGGCCGTAAGCCGTGACGTTGTCGCCGTTGACGATCACGCCCGTGTCGGCGGTGTTGTCGGTCCAGCCCACTCCGGTGCCGTGGTCCGCCCGCCAGGCCCAGATGTCGTCCAGAATGACGTCGTCGCTGTTCACGACAAGGCTGATCGTGGCCTTGCCGGCCGTCGCACCGCCGATTCGGAAGAACACGTCGGAGAGCAAGGTTGGGTCGTTCGGGTCGCTCTTGTGGGCGCGCGGGGTGCCTACCTGCAGCAGCACCGGGGAGTTCAGCGGGCCGGCGTCGAACAGCAGCCCGGAAAGCTTGACCCCGGACACGTCGGCGACCGACATGGCGACGACTCCGTTATTCGGCACGAGCGTCGGGAAGCCCAAACCCAGCACAACCGTGTCGGGGCGCTTGACCTGGATCGTGCGGTCCAGGTTGTAGATGCCGGGGGTGAAGAGCAGGTTCTGGCCCTGGGCGAGTGCGCTGTTGATCTTCTGCACACTGTCCGTCGGCTTGGCGACGAAGAAATGGTCGATGGGGATGGAAGAACCCGTGACCGACCCACCGCCCCAAGTCGTGCCCACGGAGTTGCGCCGCACGGAGGGTACGAATACCCAGTAGTGCCCTTGAGCGTCCACGTATAGGTATGGCGCTTCTCGCGTCACCGGACTGGTCGCGAGCGTAGTGTAAGGATTGGAATTTGTGGCGTTAGGAGGGAAATTTTGCGCAGGGGCGCCCACGACACCGGAGAACACCTGGTTCCAGACGCCGTTAGACCAGCCATCCAGCTTGCTGTTCCTGACCAGCCATTGCTGCTGCGAGCCGTTGGTCACGGTGCTGTCGTCAAACTCCGAATCAGCGATGAAGCCGCCGCTGGCGAACGACGGGCTGGTGCAATAATCCATCAGGGTGGTAAGCCCGATGACGTGGACGCGACGCATCGGCGCGGCCTGCGACACGGCCCAGAATTCGCCGGTTTTGCAGCCGAAGGTCGGGTTGGTCACGTTTATGTTCAGATTCGACAGGGAGCGCCAGAAGTTAGTGAGCGCGACGCAGTCGTTGCCGGAAGAACCGCACTGGTTGTACACGTCGATGGACCCGTTGATGACAACGTCGTTCGGGGAGAAGCCGAGGCCCGCCACGGCGGTGTAGTAGCCAACCTGAAAATTAAGAGGTGTGCCGGCGGTTCCATATGTGCCGGGCATGAACAGCAGTGCGTAGCGCTGCGGTCCGAACTGGTTGGAAATCTGTTGGTTGGCGATTGCGTCGACGGCCATCTGGATCTGGCTAGTCGACATGCTGGGGTCAAAGATCGTCACGTTCGGTCCGAAATCAGGCGGCGTCGCGCGAACCAGACCGAGCGCTCCAAAAGAGAACAAACAACAAAGGGCAAAGCGGCGTGGCAGGTGCATAATATGGGGGGAATTGGGGATGTTATGGGAGGAAGAGTTGCAGCCCCAATATCTACGAGCCATGAGGGCGGTTCAAGAGTGGCCTTGAGGTGTGGCATCGATTCGTCGGAAAAGACTGCCGTAACATCTTACGAAAAATACACGATCCAATTGGGCAACAGCCGTTGGCGCCAGATATGATTCTGGTGAAGACCCCCGGCATTCGCGCCCGGTCGTTAGTCGCGACTGGCCCTTAACCGCTGAGCGACTGCGCGTTTGATTGTGCAACGCCGATCTCTTTGTGCAAGTTATTCGGTCCGATGTGCCATCCGGTGCTGACGGATCCGGCGGCTGCCGGACCGCTACCGAGGGGCGATCGCCGTGGGATTTTTCACCCCACCCACCGAAGCAAAACTAATGCCCGTAACGTGCCGCTGAATCGGTAAAGCCACGCCAACGAGTGATTTTGCTGTCTCGGACGGTGAACACGTGTACCCATTCGGTCTGAAACTTTTGCTTCGTATCAAGAGCAGACGCTTCTAGATAGCCCAGTACCGTGACACTGTCGCCAGCCTCAATGAATTCTTGCGGTTCAAAGAGGGTTATATCTTCGACTTTCGTGATGGCAGAAAAAAATTCGCCTACTTCGCTAGGCGTTCGTCGCAGACCAGAATAGGGTAAACTGGCTGGACAGATTTCTTTCCAATCAACTTGATCGGCAACTAACTTCAAAAGCGTCGGGATATCTTTGCTCCCGAAAGCCGCGTAGCCTTGCTGAACTACATCGAGTGCTGCGCCCATAGGTCTTGATTCGTTGGCGGATAAGAACGAGGTGAGGCCAACACACAACTTACACAAAATCAGTGAAAGCTAAAGGTTAAAGGTTCAGTCACAATCGAGCTAGTAGGAGAATCATCACGCGGCCACAATGGCCAAATAAAGTGCCGCTGTGCCCACCAGAAACGCCTTTACTTCGAATGGTAACGATTTGTCTGTAACCATCCATCAGCTACACAAGAAGTTTCGGCAGGAGTTCTTAGAGGTCCTGCAAGCGAGTTCAGACGGACATTCTACTGCAAGGAAATTACCTTATGAAAAGACGTTGGTTTACCGTTTGGTCAGCGCTCGTGATCACTTTGGCCTTGTTGGGAGGGGGCCTGTTGCACGCCCAGTTCGCCTATGTGGTGAACCAAGGCAGCAATAACGTCTCGGGGTACACGATCGACCCCAGCACCGGAGCGCTCACAGCCATCACCGGCTCACCTTTCGCTCTTCATAAAGGATCAGTTCCGCTCTCCGTGGCGGTGGATCCGAGCGGCAAGTTCGCCTATGTGGTGGATGCAAACGACTGTAGCGTTTCGGGGTACACGATCAACCCCAGCACCGGGGCGCTCAAGCCCATCACTGGCTCGCCCTTCGCTGCAGGATTTTCTCCGTTCTCCGTAGCGGTGGACCCGAGTGGCGAGTTCGTTTATGTCGCGAATAGCAACGGCAATAACGTTTCGGGGTACACGATCGACCCCAGCACCGGGGCGCTCAAGCCCATCACCGGCTCACCCTTCGCTGCAGGGATTTCTCCGTTCTCCGTGGCGGTGGACCCGAGTGGCGAGTTCGTTTATGTAGCGAATAGAAACGGCAATAGCGTTTCCGGGTACACAATCGACCCTAGCACCGGGGCGCTCAAGCCCATCACCGGCTCACCGTTCACTGCAGGATCAGGTCCGTCCTCCGTGGCGGTGGGCCCGAGTGGCGAGTTCGTTTATGTGGCGAATGTAAACGGCAATAACGTTTCGGGGTACACGATCGACCCCAGCACCGGGGCGCTCAAGCCCATCACCGGCTCACCCTTCGCTGTAGGATTTTCTCCGTACTCGGTGTCGGTTGCCCCGAGCGGCGCGTTCGCTTATGTGGTGAATTTCAATGGCGGTAGCGTTTCGGGCTACACGATCGAACCCCACACCGGGGTGCTTACGGCCATCACCGGCTCACCCTTCGCTGCAGGATCAGAGCCGGTCTCCATAGCCTTTGCGCACCCGTCGCCACCGTAACGGTAGGCACAATCCCGTTGATGCTGTGCCGACCGTCACCCCCCGACGGCAGCAGCGTCTAGGGAAATAGAAAAAGAGGGACAGGTTCAGTGGCCAGAGAAGAAACTACGACGTTGGTTTACTTTCGGGCACTTTTGATTTTCGAGGTCTCGTTCAAGCTTCCGCAACCCGGCTGATATTGATCGGTGTTCGATGAATTAACCGATTTGGCGTTCTTCCTCCTCATAGATTAAGCGAAGTTTTCCAGCCGTTGCAGCACATCATGCGCGTCGTCGATACAGCATACTGGTCGCCGCTTTGGTTATGTCACTTCGAACGGCTTACCAAATCACCAATCACTTTTCACCTTTCACCAATCCTCTCCCCCTCTCACCTCTCACCAATCACTTCTCACTTCTCACAGCCGCGTTAGCGGCTAGCGGTGCGCCTCCAAGATCTCTTCCTTGTATTGTCTCAATGCGCCGATCTTGGGCTGCTTTCGATAACGGCGGCCTTCAGAGCTGCGGGCGATCTCGAGAAAGCACTCGGCAGCGGATTTGAGATGATCAGGATCAACACAAAGGCTCCTTTGGGCCAACTCGGGCGTTTGCCAGCATCATGCTCTCATCGCTCTACACATTACATCGGCCTTACATCAAGATTACAACGCTATAATAGCATGTTATATACTGCTTGAAATCGGGTCAACGTTCGCTGTACGTTGCAGCTGCGACCGAGCAGAGAATGAAGAAGCGCTCCAACAAATCTGAGGTGAAAATCGCGATAGTGCGTTTGTCCGAGAATATTCTAATTCAGACCGACCTGGCTGAAATCGCAGGAGAGCTTCGAAAAAGCCGGTCAAGATGGATAAAAGAGGATATGGCGGAATGGGTGCTCGAGGTTAAGCAGAGAGTGAAGCAGCTCCACTGGCAGGAGCCGAAACATCCTTGGAACTAAAGCAAACACCCTTGGCAGGTTAAGCTAGGGGGTCGCGTCTTATAGGATCGCCTCGACCTTCCTCCCCTTCCTGTCTTTACGCCGAACTCGACAACAGGTTACTCTTAGCCGCGTTATGACTGGAGCCGACAGTATCCTTGCCGGTGAAAGGTCTCGTAGGCGGTCTGAGCGAATCGTGAACGCATTCGCTCCAGGCTATGTGATCGCCGAATCGGACGAGACCAACAACACCATTTGCATCATGACCTTCACCAACGCGCCTGGCGAAGGCCCGCCGCCTCACACTCATACCGTCGAAGATGAAACCTTCATCGTCCACGAAGGAGTACTGGAGTTTTATCAGGATGATCGAACCTTTACGGGTCAGCCAGGCGACGTGATTTATCTGGTGCGGGGTAAGCGACATTATTTCAAAGTCATTAGCGGGAACCCTGCGAAATACACTGTTGTTTGCGTACCGGGAGGCTTTGACCGGTTTTTCCGGGAAGCAGCAGTAGAGTTTCGGAAGCTTCAGCGCGACATCGCTACCCTGATCGGAATCGGAGCAAAGTACGGCATACACATCGAAGCACCTCCGGCTCCTTAGCAGTAAGAGCGTCTGTCTCGGTCCGAGTCAGCTTCATAGCAGCACTGGGCCGAATATTAATGGGCCATTTCCTGCCCTGGTCTTGAAGGTTCTCGTTTTTGTCGTGTACGCCTCGGCTGGGCGATCATTTTTTCCTCCGGAGCTCACGACCACTCGGGCCCCTGGACCCGAACACTATGGGATTGAAAGAGTTACAAAACGCCTGATCCCCGAAAACAACTCTTTCGACTAATGGCGAATGAGCGAGGCATTAAACAGTCGCGGCTGGCAGCGGGTTTATGAAATTACGGTCTTTGACGGCACTTTCGAAGAAAGATTGCCGGCGTGTCTCATAATCATCCACTTTACCCAAGCATCCCGGCAACTCATGACGAAGCGCGGACAAGACGTTTTGTTGGCAGCGCGAAAGATAGCAAAGCGCTTGGCGTTCCCCTTAGACGAGCCCATGCGAGCAGGGATGAAGGTAAGAGATACTTTTTTGGACATCGACATGCTGGGACCACCAGCCGACTACCCAGATAATTCCGGCAGTAGGGCTTGGGTGAGCTACGGCAAGGACACGTTACCTGGATCCTCGCAATAGGCGCCCAGGCACGGTGCCTTAGCCTTCGACGTTTGGGCCCGTGGCTCGATTGATCGGGATCACCGCTTCAGCATTGGTTGCTTTTGGGCCATTTCCTTCAATTCGCCGCAATCAGCTGGTTTCGGCCGGCCTTCTAAATGCATTGCAGGCTATGCTTGCGTCCAATGCGCATTTTTCTATAGTGGTCTTCACCCCCCACTCGAAGGTGTGAAATGCCCTCCAGTCCTAGCGCCCTCAGGCTGGAGAAGGAGACCCATGAATCGGCTGGCTTTAACTCTTATCAGCGCCTCAGCGATGAACTGAGCGTAATGAGTCTTTCTAAGAGCTCCACGGTTCAGGAAATGTTCATCTGGTCTGGAAACGCGCAAAATAGGTAGAGCGTTGGAGTCAGCGAAGTTTCACGTTTATCGCGCATGGTTCTTCTTCCCGGCTCTGAACTGGACCTTCTCCCCCGGCGGATCAGATCGCGAAGGAAGCTCGCCCTTTTTGGGAACGATTTAGAGCTAGCGCGGAAAAGGCAAAACCCAATACCAACAACAACGCGAGTCACACCATCAACAGGTAACTGACCGGACCAAATAACTAACCAAGAAAAAAAGGGAAAGCATGAAACCTATATTCACCGGACTCAATCTCATCGGCGCCATCGCGCTTTTAGCACTGGCAGTTAGCTGCACCATGACGCAGAGGGAGACGCGGAACAAAGAGAAGTTTCTAATCGCCGCGGGCTTCAAAGTGATCGTCCCCCGTACCGCCGCCCAGCAACAAAGACTTAAAGCCCTTCCATCTGATAGAGTGACGTTGGTCCACAAAGACGGGAAAACTTACTACGTTTTCCCGGACGCAGCTAACCATCAGGCCTATGTAGGTGGTCCAAGTCAGTATCAAGCTTACAGGCAGATTCGTACAGCGATTCAATTTAGAAACGAAAGTCTTGAAGCCGCCGGGTTCGGGCAAGAATCGGATTGGGGCACGTGGGGCGGATGGGGTGGACCGGGATGGGCAGGACTGAGATAGCAGCTACTTAGGTCCAGTTCAGACGCTCACGAAAGAACGACCGAGTGGATATCCTTGGCTCGGCCGCGCCCTGAATCGGTCCGGCGCTCGCACCGCGCGGAATACTCGGACTTTAGTCGATCGCTGCAATGGTCGGCTGAGGCTGACCGCTCCAGGTGAATTGATAATGCGCTGCTGTGCGGACGTGGCTTACGATCGCGGGCCGGAAACAGGCCAAGCAGGTTCCGTCCGAGTACCTTACACTCGGGTAAACCACACCGAGCGACTGAGCATTAAGTAATTGCTGGGCAAGTCCTTGAGACGTAACGTAGCTGTTGGGATCCAAACAGTCGACGAAGCGTGGATCCTCGCGCAAGTCGTGAAATTGGCCGCTGAAATCGGCCAGGTACTCCACATAGGCTACTTGATCGCAGAAGGATCCGATTTCCGCCAATTGGACCGTTTTATGAAAAGCGATTTCCGCCTGGGAAGTTTCGATCTCAAAACCCGCGTACCAAGCGCCTCGATCGGGACCGTTGAACCTCCCACCCAAAGGGGTGGCATGCGTGAAGGCAGCATTGATAATTCGGGCGTGCGGGATGCCAAATACGAGCTCGGCCACGCTGATGCCGGGCAGGAGGTTGTTCTCGGCAAACACCTGTTTATCTGTCGCCCGGTCGAGCTCGGCGATTGCCGCTAAATGTTCAGGATCCTCTGCGATCGTTCGCAGAGGACCATAGGGTTCATCGCTGTAGATTTTCGGGATGAGCCGATGAGTATCGTCCTGGCGGAGCAGGAGCGTCTCGGGCAAGCTCATGTACCTTGAATCCGTGCCTCAAGGAGTTCTCTCACAATCTCCATCGCCTGCTGGCCACCTTTCTTCATAAACTCGAGCGGCGTTTGGCCGGCGAAGATGCGGTTGGAGTTGGCGAGCCGGACCCATCGATCGGCCAGGTCTTGCCCGTGGAGAATATTTAGCGCTTTAAAGATACCGATGAGATAAGAGATCCGAAAAAGCTCGTCGGCGCTCAAAGTCCGGCCTTCTTGGCTCTTCTTCATCTGATAATAGGGCCCGTTGCTGACGCCGCCCAGAAGCTCCCGGGCATCTTCGTCCCGGATTGACCAGCGCTGGATGATGTTAAAGAACGCCTTAAGAGCCGCACCACTCAAGCGCTCTCGTTCGTGCTTTGAAGTAAAATCCGGCGGTGGGGACGCTGGGCTGGTGTACCGGGTATCCGGATAAGTAGTCGCGGCGGCTGCCATAGTTTCTCCTTGTAAGGAGAAGATACTCTCCTTAATAGGAGAGACAAGCACTAATCCGCAAAGATCCGGAACCTGGAGAGTGCCTTCTTCAGTCGAGCGGCGGTCAGCTACCAGCAGATACTCCTAGCTCCTAGCTCCTTCCTTGGCCGACGTAGCTAAAGGGGGCGACGGGGCGGAGTCTGCTGGTTCAACGTTCATATACCAATTCTCCGCCGATGAAGACCTGACGCGCGGGCTCGACTCCGAAGTAGTACGCCAACTCTCGGTAGTCCTCGCAATCGTGAATCACCAAGTCCGCGTATTTACCCGGTTCGAGCGAACCGATTTCGTGGCTCCGCCTCAGGCTATGGGCGGCATTGATGGTTACTGCGCTAATGGCCTCGGCGACCGAGAGTTTCATTTGGGTCACCGCCAAAGAAAGGACCATCGGGATGGAAGGCGTCGGCGATGAGCCTGGGTTCAGGTCGGTCGCCAGGACGATCGGTAGACCCAATTCTATCATTCGCCGAGCAGTCGGGTAGCGTGGTAAACCCAGGGCATAAACCGACCCTGGTAATAATACCGGTTGAACCCCAGCATCGCGTAGCGCCGCCATACCAGCCTCATCCGTCTGTTCGAGATGATCCGCCGTGGCGGCTTTCAAGCGGGCCGCTAGTTGAGCGCCGCCGGAAGAGCTGAGCTGGTCCACATGCATTCGTAGCCCGAACCCGAGCTTGGACGCGGCGGTCATAATTCGAAACGCGGTTTCCGTATCAAAGATGTGCGGTTCGCAAAACACATCCGCATATTCCGCCAATTGCTGATTGGCGACGGCAGGTAACATTTCGTTGATCAGAAGCTCAACGTAGTCTGCTCGCCGATCACGAAATTCGTCCGGGAATTCGTGAGCCCCAAGAAAAGTGCCGACCACCCGCAGCGTACCGGTCTCACCCAACGATTTGGCAATACGCAACATTTTTACCTCGTGCTCCAAAGCCAGACCGTAACCCGATTTTATCTCGGCGGTGGTGGTGCCGTTTCTAAGCAGCCAATGCGCTCGCCTCTTTGCACTGATCAAAAGTTCAAGCTCCGTAGCTGCCCTGGTCTGACGAACGGTGGATCGAATTCCGCCGCCGGACGCTGCAATCGATTGATAAGATTCGCCTAGGGCACGCCGCTCAAACTCGTCAGCCCGCGACCCTCCAAATACGAGATGCGTGTGCGCATCGACAAACCCTGGCAACACAATCCGACCGTCTGCGTCGATGGTGTCAGCATCTTGCGGTACAGCCTCTTTAATTTCGTCCCAAGTGCCGACTCTTTCGATTTTTCCGTCTCTGGCCCAGAGCGCTCCGTCTTCGATGATCCCGAGGTTATTAAGAGCAGGGCCGACGCGCGGAAGAGGAGAACCGGCGAGTGTCACGAGTTGTTTGCAGTTAACGATGATTAGGTCGCGCAGCATGTTTGCGAAACGGCGAATGGGCTCAAACTTGGTGGGGCGAGGCTCCCGAACGTCCAAATGAATTTCGCGGAGGGTTTTCGCTTTCGCCTAAGACAGCGTACGCGACCCCAGTTCGCCCGCCGAGCCGTGGTGTAACGTGATCCAACACCCTGTTACGAGCGAAAGTTTTCATAGCAGGTCCTAAAGGTGAGAGGTTCCAAATGCAACCGGGCTTTAGCATCGTACTCAAATCGCTGCCACACGCTGGGACACGGCTCGGCGAGCCAGTCGGCGAAGCACATGCTCGGTTTAGCCGGACTCAAACTCTTCGTTGTCGCTTTTAGGTCGTTCGGGAGCCTCGCCCCACCAAAGAGGGGCGCCTTACACTAGCGCCGAGGTGCAACGTGATCCAAGACCCTGTTAGGAGAGAAAGATTTCATAGCAGGTCCTAAAGGTAAGAGGTCCAAATGCAACGGGGGGGTTAGCATCAGTCTCAAATCGCTGCCACACGCTGGGACGCGGCTCGGCGAGCCAGTCGGCGAAGCACATGCTCGGTTTAGCCGGACTGAAATTCTTCGTTGTCGATCTTAGGTCGTTCGGGAGCCTCGCCCCACCAAAGAGGGGCGCCTACACCAGCGGCGTCCGAATTCCCTTCTCTCGCGCCGTCTCCTTCGCCTCATCATAGCCAGCATCAACATGCCTGGCCACGCCGATCCCGGGATCATTCGTTAAGACCCGCTCCAGACGCCGGTCGGCTAGATTCGTTCCGTCGGCAACGGTCACCTGACCGGCATGCAACGAATAGCCCATCCCAACTCCGCCGCCGTGATGCACCGAAACCCAGGTCGCACCGCTGGCGGTATTCAAAAGCGCATTCAAGATCGGCCAATCAGCGATGGCATCTGAGCCGTCCTTCATCGCTTCCGTTTCCCGGAACGGTGACGCGACCGAACCGGTATCAAGATGATCGCGACCGATAGCAACCGGCCCATCCAGCTCACCACGACGGACCATCTCGTTCATCGCCAGCCCCATGCGAGCCCGATCGCCATATCCAAGCCAGCAGATTCGCGAAGGTAATCCCTGAAACTGGATCTTGTTTCGGGCAAGGCGGAACCAACGCTCCAGGGTGGGATCATTAGGAAAAAGCTTCAGTGCCAGCTCGTCCGTCTTCCGGATATCATCAGGATTACCCGACAGCGCCACCCAGCGAAACGGTCCTTTACCCTCGCAGAATAGGAGCCGGATATATTCCGGAACAAAACCCGGAATCGAGAAAGCATCTTTGCAGCCGGCATCGAAAGCCTGTTTGCGGAGATTGTTACCGTAATCAAATGCGATCGCGCCGTTGCGTTGCAAAGCTAACATCGCGTCGACATGCTCCGCCATCGACCCCATCGATCTTTCCAGGTACGCGCTGGGATCGCTTTTCCGGAGCTGATCTGCTGCCTCTAACGTTAATCCCTTAGGAATATAGCCAATCAGGGGATCATGCGCGCTGGTCTGGTCAGTGACCACGTCGATCGCTAACCCGCGTCGAACCAACTCCGGCAGAACCTCTGCCGTATTGCCGACGAGGCCGACCGAAAACGCCTCCTTCTTTTGCCGGGCGGCTTCACACCAATCAATCGCTTCGTCGAGACTATATGAAATGCGGTCGCAATAGCCGGTATCAACCCGGCGCTGGATTCTGCGCGGGTCAACCTCGATCGCCAGGCAAACGGCTCCATTCAACGTAATCGCCAGCGGCTGAGCTCCTCCCATTCCGCCTAATCCTCCGGTAACCACCAGTTTGCCGGCCAGGTCACCAGCGAAGTGCTTGTTGGCTACCGCCCCAAACGTCTCGAATGTCCCCTGCACAATTCCTTGTGACCCTATGTAGATCCAGCTTCCTGCCGTCATTTGTCCGTACATGATCAGGCCCGCCTTCTCCAAACGATCGAACGTGGACCAATCCGACCACGCGCCAACCAAGTTTGAATTCGCGATTAAGACTCGAGGCGCTTCCTCGTGTGTTCGAAACACCGCCACCGGCTTTCCGGATTGAACCAGCAAGGTCTCATCGTTCCCCAATCCCCGTAGCTCGCGTACAATCGCGTGGAAACAATCCCAATTCCGCGCCGCTTTGCCTCGGCCGCCGTAGACGATCAATTCGTCCGGTTTCTCCGCAACCTCCGGATCCAAATTGTTCATCAAACAGCGCAGAGCCGCTTCTTGGGGCCATCCTTTGCAGCTGATTTCTTTGCCTCGCGGGGCGTGAATTGGGTTTGTGGTCATTGGTATGGAATTGTGTTCTCGTCCTCGAACGCTTGGCCTGCACCCGTTCTCGTTCAATCTATAACTTTTCACATTGCGCGTCTTGTAGCCTCGCTTTCGAGATTATTTTTCTTGGTCATGGCCAGACCACTGATGTTGAAGATTTGATTCTGGTGAAAACCCAGGTGTGAGCGCCTCCTCGGTAGCGGTCCGGCAGCCGCCCATAGGCGATCAACCTAAGAGAAGGTCGGCAGCACCTCGGTAGCGGCGACCGTCCATGAGGTCCAAAGGTATGGCCTAATCCATCATCGTATCGAAGCGACAGGTGTGTCTAACCTTAACACGCAGTCGCCATCCGAGCGTTGTGATGGCGACTGCGCGTTGAGGCCCGCCGAACCGATCGCTTCGCGGCTACGGCTAGGTCGAGCCCGCCACAGACCTAGCGGGACAGTCGCTGCTACCGATCGGGCCACGCCCGGGGTTTTTCAGCAGAATCGAAGGCTTTAGATCTGACCGTTTTCGCTTGCCCCCTACTTAGAAAAGGGATGGCCTATTCACCCGTGGGCGTTGAGGGCGTTGCTCGGCGCTCCGGAGAAGCTGCCAGCCAACCCTGTATCTGAGCGGCCATAAAATCAGCAAACCGGTCAGACCCTCCCCGATTCCAATGAGCATCGATAGGAAACCAGTCGTTCTTGATCTGCTGATTGCTAAGCCCTCGGAATGCTTCCCGCCCATCAAAGAAGGTAGCACCCAGCATTTCTGAAAACTTCTTACTTTTCTCGATGTTAGTTTCCTTCTCGGAACCAAGCAGTTCCTCGCGACTGGGAATATAGACTACCGCGATTGGCCATGAGTGTTCTTTGGCTAACTGCCGGATCTGTTCTATTAACAAGACCTGTCCGGGCTCGAACCCTTCGGCCGGGTTCCTTCTGGGTGGCCCACCGTGCAGCACCCCTGCGACCAGTTCCGAAAGTCGAAACGACCATTGCCTTGGTTTCCAATTTCCAGCTAGAAACGCATCAAACTCTTCCGTTGATAACACATATCGATGGGCTGGATCAGGGTCTTTCTCGAGAAACTCGAGCGCCTGACTCCTTGTCTCCGGCTGCGCGGCGATATCCCAGGTGGGCGCTCTAGCGTGCAGGAATCTCTTCGAATCGATTTGATCGAAGAAGGCAAACTGTCGATCAAGATCATCCCAAGCAACCGCGAAAACGAGCCCGTCTAGCTCGTATTGATCCTTCACGACGACACTGCGGAGAATGCTCGCCCAATTAGCCAGCCCAGCCGCATCCAAAGAAAAATTGAGTAATTCCAGACGTCTGCTTCCGTTTACTTGGCATAGATCTTCGACCCGGTCCGGCCAGTTGGACGAGTTGAGAGGCTCCATGATTGCTGCCGTGAACGAGTCCCCAAAGACCGCCACTCGCCGTTCGTCGGCGGATGACCGTTTAATACTGAAATCATCACGGTCGGCAAAGCCTTCCGCGTTGCCCCGAAATGATCCCGTGTACTCAATTTGCCCGAAGTTTACCCGGGCAATGCGTGAAGGTGTTCGCGTGAGATAATAGCCGCGAATCGGATCGAACTTAATCGTCTCGCCCGGGTGTTCAAAAACAGAAAACGAGTCCGGTGAAGGATCCTTGAGATAGCGATAGCCACTGTAGGACAGGTCGATGAGTGCATAAAGCAGTAGGAAAACCACCGCGTTAATGCCTATCAGTCGTGGAACCGACATTGACTTACTGGATTTGGGCATCGGTTAGAGCGTTTTGCGTTTGCGTCAATCGAGCTGGAACTGCGCCGGCCAGTCCGCGTCTTCGATCAGCTTCGGCTGATCCTTCTTGTCCAGGACATAATCACCAAGTACTAGGTAATCCATTTCGGTGCGCATGAAGCAGCGATACGCATCTTCCGGAGTGCACACTATCGGCTCACCCCGAACATTGAAGCTGGTATTCACAATGACACCATAACCAGTCAGCTTCTTGAACTCCTGGATTAATCGCCAGTATCGAGGATTGGTTTCTCGACTGACACTTTGAATTCGGGCCGAGTAGTCGATGTGGGTAATCGCGGGAAGGTCAGACCGCGGGAAATAAAGCCGTTCGTAAAGTCCCTTTTCTTCGAATCCTTCCGGGAGAGGAATTTGTTTATCTGCCCTGATCGGGGTTACCAATAACATGTACGGCGATTGCCGGTCTAATTCGAAGAACTTCTCGATATCCTCTTCCAGCACGGAGGGAGCAAATGGCCTGAAACCCTCGCGATACTTGATCTTGAGATTCATCTTTTTCTGCATCTCCGGGTTTCTGGCATCACCGAGGATGCTGCGATTGCCCAGCGCCCGCGGTCCGAACTCCATTCGGCCTTGAAACCAGCCCACCACACTTCCTTCGGCAAGCTTCCCGGCTACATCCGCGGCTAATTCCTGGAAGTCATCAACGCACCGGGCAATAGCGCCGTGCTTCTCGATGGTCCGTCGAATCTCTTTGTTGGAAAACTCGGGCCCGAGGTAGGATCCGCTCATGGCGTCGGAACTGGAGGTTACACTCCGCTGATTGCCGTCATGGATGTGCCAGACAGCGTAGGCAGCTCCCACTGCCCCACCGGCGTCACCCCCGGCAGGCTGGATCCAGAGATCATCGAAAAGACCGGCCTTAAGAATCTTACCGTTGGCCACACAGTTGAGGGCAACGCCGCCCGCCAATACCAGATTTCTGCACCCGGTTAGTTCCCGGGCGGCTCGCGCCAGCCTGAGAACAATCTCTTCCGTGACTAATTGGATGGCCAGCGCCATATCCATGTAAACCTGCGAAATTTCTGTCTCCGGCCTTCGCCGCGGCACTCCGAAGAGTTGTTCCCATTTCTCCTCGTGAACCATCTTCAATCCAGTGGCGTAATCGAACCAGTCCATGTTGAGCAGGATGGAACCGTCTCCGCGAATATCGACAAGCTCGGTCGTAATCTTCTCCCGAAAATCAGCCGTGCGCGCGGATAGAGGATGGCCATACGGAGCCAAGCCCATCAGTTTGTATTCGCCACTATTCACGACGAATCCCGTGTAGTAAGTGAACGCCGAATACAGTAACCCAACCGAATGCGGGAATTGCAGCTCCTTCAAAATCGATATCTCCGAACCCTGGCCGAGTCCGATCGTAGTTGTCGCCCACTCGCCCACACCATCGATGGTGACAATGGCAGCTTCCGCGAAGGGTGATGGATAGAATGCACTCGCCGCATGGGATAGATGGTGTTCCGGAAAGTACAGAGGCACCCTGCCAACGCCTAGCTCTGCCAGATGTCTGGAAATCAAGCGTTTCATGAAGAGCTTCTCTTTGATCCAGACAGGCATGGCTGAAACGAAGCTCGCGAAGCCTTTTGGAACGAAGGCATGATAGGTCTCCAGGAGGCGTTCGAACTTCAGAAAGGGTTTATCGTAAAACGACACCGCTCGGAGATCTGCAAATTTGACTCCAGCTTCATCGAGCACAAATCGGCAGGCGTTGATCGGAAACGATGAATCGTGTTTCTTCCTGGTAAACCGTTCTTCCTGGGCCGCGGCAACGATCTTGCCGTCAACCAAAACGGCGGCAGCGCTGTCGTGGTAGAAAGCGGAAATGCCAAGAATAGCTTTCCTAGTTTCTCTCGATGTCGCCGTCATTCCATATGCCTGGGCCTGATGCGGCGGCTGCCGGACTAAAATCTCGTCAGCGCTTCGCCGATTCGCCGTTTCGCCATGCTCCCACGCAGGTCAGAACAACGCATAAATAAACGGCGCGATGGCCGAGCCACCCGTCAGTACCATTAGGATCCCGAACAAAAGCAGGACCAAGATTAACGGTAAAAGCCAAAATTTCTTTCGGTCTTTTAGAAAACACCAGAGATCCTTTAGGAACTCCATAGGTAACTCTTTCGGCTAATTCTTTCGCCTAGTACGGTTTTTCGAGATCTGCCGCCACAAAGCGATGATCTCTTTCTTTCATTACCGAGTTACTGCCGGCCTTGAATGCCTTCAGATTCAAAGGATCTTTGCCGGAAAGCCTTCGTAGCAACCCTATGGGCATCACTACGCCAAAGAAGACGACCGAGAGAATTATTCTCGATGTTAACATCCCGATGAGCTGAGACAGACCAAACCAGACCACTGCTAAAGGCCGGTAGACTTGGGGTACTGTCATGTCAATCACCAGCGCTACGATCGCTCCAATGAGCCAGGCCTCGTGCCTAAAAGAACGATTCAACAGCAACAAAATCAGAGTCATGGCCATTCCAGTGTCCTTGGACTGGTCCCTGGTGATATTGATCTTTAGGAATTCCAACATGACTTCGACCTGTCGGCGGTTGAATCAAAACCGCCCAGTTAGGCGAGAATCAAAAGAGGTGACCCCAGTTCTTTCGCTCAGGCGGGCCAATTTCAATCTTGTTGTTGACACTCGCTCAACCTACCAAATCAATGCTTTGGAAATCAATTAAAGAGTCCACTATTGTGGTGTTGGTATAATAGCTGGCCACGTAGACGAATTTACTATCCGGACTGACCGCCAGACCCATGAGGGGAGCGCCATTAATAATCGGCACCGTCGCGACGACGGTATTTACGGGTGCTTTGGCGCTAGGTAATTCGTCCGCGTCCTGTGCGCTCGCACTGAACGACGCCATAACCAGGAGGGTAATGGCCAAAGTAAACAAAAACCGGCCTCGAATGGGCCAGTTGGATAGTGGCTGTCGCATATTCGGGTGAGACTAGTGACGGGGAGACGATGGCGATTCGGTATCCACCTGTTGAGAAGGGAGATGAAGGAACCGAGCGAGATATACTCGGAAATCTTAAGAATTTTCGCACAAAGAAACGCCCTGCGAGGCAGCCCGGTCGTTGGTTGCTTCCTAGCGGCCTGATTCAGCGGAATCGAACACCGGCTCCGTAGGAGTCAAATCTTTATAGCTAAACGGCACCGTAAACGTGAACAGCTCCGTTAGGAGCGGCATAGAAGAGGGTATAGATATCGCTCCTACGGAGCTGATCCGGTTTTCTTGCGTTGCGAGCTATAAAGATCTGGCTCCTACGGAGCCGTTTTTCAATCCGGCAGGTACCGGACTAACTAAAGTCTCTTTGGCGCTTCGCGCCTCTATTTCTATCTCGGTACCCCTCACAGTGACCCAACGGCCGTCTCAGCTGCCTTCACCACGCTGCCGGATCGCAAGACACCCAGCGCGACTTGAATATCATCGTGAAACAAGCGGTCCGATTCCGCGAACGAAATATGTTTGCGGAACTCGGTATGGGCTGATTCCACGCCTTCTCCGGCCTTGAGGGGATGGATGAAATCCAGCGCTTGGGCGGCGCTCATCAGCTCAATTGCCAGCACCGTTTCCGTATTTTTGACTACCTCCAGCAGTTTGGTCGCACTGGTTGCTCCCATCGACACATGATCTTCCTGTCCAAGCGAGCTGGGGATAGAATCGACCGACGCTGGGTGGGCAAATATCTTGTTCTCCGACACCAACGCTGCCGCCAGATACTGGGGCAACATAAACCCCGAGTTGAGCCCGGTGTCTTTCATCAAGAGCTTCGGCAGTTTGATATCCCCAAGGGTATCGCCTCCTAACAACAAAAAAAGGCGCCGTTCCGAAATCGAAGCTAACTCAGCGGTACCAATCGCCAGATAATCCAGCACAAATGCTAGCAACTCTCCGTGAAAATTTCCGCCGCTAACGATATCCCCATTTTCGAATACCAGCGGATTGTCGGTAGCCGAATTTAACTCCCGTTCTATTACTTGCCTGGCATGCTCAAATACCTCCCACACAGCTCCATGAACCTGCGGTACGCAGCGAATCGAATACGGATCCTGAACTTTGGGACAATCGATATGCGAAGGCAAAATCTGCGAGCCGCGTAAGAGTTGTCGCATCCTGGCCGCGACTCTCTTTTGCCCGGGATGTGGACGTGCCTCATGAATTCTCGCGTCGAACGGCGCGGCGCTGCCTCTGATTGATTCCAATGTCATCGCCGCAATCACATCCGCAGTCACCAGCAATTGTTGAATCCGAAGGAGGCAATGGACGGCGTAAGCCGTCATGAACTGCGTACCATTGATCAGCGCGAGCCCCTCTTTAGCTTCTAGATGAAGAGGAGCCAATTCTAGATCTTTTAGCACGGTTCCCGCGGGCATCCTGACCTGGCTGCGATAAACCTCGCCCATCCCGATCATTGGTAACGTCAAATGCGCCAAAGGCGCCAGATCACCGGACGCACCCAGCGATCCCTTGGTATAAACGATCGGATAGACCCCTTCGTTATAGAATCGAATCAGATACTCGATGATCGCCGGTCTCACTCCAGAGAGACCGACCGCCAATCCGTTCGCCTTGAATAATAGCATCAACGCGACGATTTCCGGTGAAACTTCATCCCCGGCTCCCACCGCGTGACTTAAGATCAGGTTTTGTTGCAAACGCTGCAGGTCCTTTGCCGGGATGCGTTCGTGCGCCAGGGCGCCAAACCCGGTGTTGATCCCATAGAGCGCCTTCTCACCGGTCGCTCGCGCCTCCACAATCGCCCGGGATCGGTTCACGGCCTCAAGAGCCTCGGGAGCCACCTCCAGGCGAGAGTTCGATTCGAGCAAATCGGCGACCGATTTCAGCGTCAGATTTTTCCCGTCAATTACCCACCTCGCGCCATTTCTCTCCCGCGATCCAATTGCCGAATTTTCAGGGTCAGTCCCGGTTTTAGACATAGACAAATTTTAGTGTACTCAACTGAGAACAACCGCTCCAGCCGATAACCGCCATCGGTGTTCCACGTTAGAATCTTAATGGAATCGAGCGTTTTCCCTAAAAAAGTAAAGCAAATAGCAGAATCACGTGAATAAAGGTTTGGCGTTTGGCGTTCGGCGTTTGGCGTTTGGGCGATACGGCCCAAGGCGCGAAGCGCTGGTAGATTTTAGCCCGGCGGCTGCCGGACCCATGGTGGGAGGGATCGCGTCCTCGCGATCCGCCGTTCCCAAAGCCCAGAGCCTTCCCTGATCAAAGGCGAGAATACACCGTTGGCTTCGAGAACGCCTTCGCGGCGCCCGGGGATCCAACTTCGCCGAACGCAACCACAAATGGCCGTAAGACCACAGGCAACGTCGGACAGGCAGCGCGCCCTCCCTGTCAGGGGTTCCTCGGCCTTCTTAAGTTGACGCGCATGAGCAGCTGCCGGACCGCTACCGGGACCCAGTTCCACCTTGTACTATACCCTACCCGGGTATATTATTTTCCACTCATGGCTCACGTTATCCAAAACAAGAAAAAACTTTTGGCCAGAGTCAGCCGCATCCGTGGCCAGATCAATGGCATCGAGCGCGCTTTGCTGGAGAATCAAGACTGCGGCGAACTGCTTCTTACTTTAGCGGCGTGCCGGGGCGCCTTGAATGCACTTATGGCCGAAATCCTCGACGGCCATGTTCGGCAGCACGTGTTAAGCGAAAAATCGACTAAATCGCAGATCGCGGCTGGGGACGAACTAATTGAAGTCATCAAACGCTATCTGAAATAACTGAGGGCACATCCATGAAAACTGGAATAGCAAACAACGTTCCGGCACAGCACCATCATCAGTACGACCGTGATCACGACCACCATCACGATCACGATGAACAGGATCATCACGGTCACGGCCATGATCATGACCACGCCGCTGGAGTTGTCGAATATCTACGCTTGGGGGTGATGGCGCTAATCGTTATCGCCAGCTTCACCGGTTGGTGGCGAGCTTTCATGGACCGGGATTGGTTGGCATTCGCCGGTACTATCATCGGCGGTTTACCAATTTATAAAGAAGCTTGGGAAAACTTGCTGAAGAAGCGAATGACCATGGAACTATCCATGACCATCGCGCTGGTCTCTGCGTTGGCGATTGGTCAGTTCTTTACAGCAATTGTCATCGCCTTCTTTGTTTTGTTCGCTGAATTGCTCGAGGGTTATACTGTCGGTAGCGGACGCAAAGCGATCGAGAAGCTGATCGACGCCCTCCCTCGCCGAGTAACGGTTCGCCGAAACGGGCAGGAAAGCGAGCTGGCAGCTGAAGAACTGTCGGTCGACGAAATCATTGTCATTCGTCCAGGCGAACGCATACCTGTCGACGGAGTGGTGGTTAAAGGCACGAGCTATGTCGATCAGTCCTCAATTACGGGGGAATCACTACCGATTGAGAAAGTCGAATCCGCCAAGGTTTTTGCCGGAACTATCAACAAGAACGGAGTGTTGGAAGTCCGGGTTGAGCGAGTCGGACGCGATACTACCTTCGGAAAAATAATTCAGGTGGTCGAACAAGCCGAGAAGTCAAAGGCGCCGGTGGAACGGATCGCTGACCGGTTGGCCGCCGGGTTGGTCTACTTCGCGTTCGGCGCTG
>Ga0185299_10001606_pt1 | contig 41233 bp, 44 predicted proteins | sample PaiPotPPA55metaG_FD_128002 | JGI IMG/M metagenome (GOLD analysis project Ga0185299, IMG submission 128002) | Iron sulfur acid spring bacterial and archeal communities from Banff, Canada, to study Microbial Dark Matter (Phase II) - Paint Pots PPA... ...
GCGGCGGGCGCGAGGCTTGGCTCGACGGCACGCAGCGTGGCGATCGCGGTCGCGGCATTTTGATGCTGATGGCGGCCAATGAGACGCGGCAACGGCAGGTCGAGAAGGCCGCGTTCGTCCTCGAAGACAAGGCGGCCATGTTCTTCGCGTGCTTCGTAATTCCGCGCCGCGGCAATCAGCGGCGCGCCTACGCGGCCGGCTTCCCGCTCGAGCACCGCCAGGGCGGCCTCTTGCTGGTTGCTCACGATGGCGGGGGCGCCGGGTTTGAAGATTCCGGCCTTCTCATAAGCGATTTTATCGACCGTCGCGCCAAGGAATTCTGGGTGATCGATCGACACCGGCGCGATGACCGCGGCCTTTGGCCGCGCGATGACGTTCGTCGCATCGAATCTTCCGCCAAGACCAACTTCCAGCAGCACATAGTCGGCCGGATGCTCGCTGAAAAGCTTGAATGCCGCCGCGGTGGTCACTTCGAAGAAGGTGACCGGCTGTCCTTTGTTGGCTCTTTCGCATGCGGCCAAGACGTCAAACAGCGCATCGTCGCCGACGAGACGTCCGCCGCCGTCCGCGCCAAGCCTGATGCGCTCGTGAAAACGCACCAGATGCGGCGAGGTATAGACGTGGACGCGCTTTCCGGCCGCTTCGAGGATGGCGCGCATGAAAGCGATGGTCGAGCCTTTACCATTGGTTCCGCCAACATGAATGATCGGCGGCAGACGCTTCTCCGGCGACCCGAGCGCGGCAAGCAGCCGCTCGATCCGGCCGAGCGACAGTTCGATCGTCTTGCGATGCAGAGTGAAAAGGCGGGAGAGGAGCGCGTCCAGCGAATCCATGAGGGCCTTGCTTCGCGGCCCTCAGGCCGCGTGCTCGATGGGCTGGGTGCGCGTCAACAGCGCGCAAAGGCGGGCGAGCGTCGCGCGCATGTCCTGCCTTTTTACCACCATGTCGATCATGCCATGCGCTTCGAGATATTCGGCGCGCTGAAAGCCTTCTGGCAAGCGTTCGTGAATCGTTTGCTCGATCACCCGGGCGCCGGCAAAACCGATGACCGCGCCGGGTTCGGCGATGTGGATATCGCCAAGCATGGCATAGGAGGCCGTGACGCCGCCCGTGGTCGGATTCGTCAAGACGACGATATAGGGAAGCCTGGCGTCGCGCAGACGCTGCACGGCGATCGTCGTGCGCGGCATTTGCATCAGGGAGAAGATGCCTTCCTGCATCCGCGCGCCGCCCGAGGCCGTGAAGATGATGAATGGCGTGCGGCGCTCGACCGCCGCCGTCATGCCTGTCACGATGGCCTCGCCCGCCGCCATGCCGAGGGAGCCGCCGAGGAAATCGAAATCCTGCACCGCGGCGACAATGTCCATGCCCTGCAATTTGCCGAAGGCGAGCTTCACCGCGTCGGACGTGCCGGTTTTCAGGCGGTATTCCTTGAGCCGGTCCGAGTAGCGCTTGACATCGCGGAATTTCAGCGGGTCCAACGGCACTTCCGGCGTCGCGATCTCTTCGTACGCCCCGTCATCGAAAAGATTGTCCAATCGCGCCTTGGGGGCGAGGCGCATGTGATAGCCGGAGCCTGGCACGACGAAAAAGTTCGCTTCGAGATCTTTGTGAAAAACGAGTTCGCCGGACTCCGGGCATTTGACCCAGAGGTTTTCGGGAGTCTCGCGGCGCAGCAAAGACCTGACCTTGGGCGGGACGACATTGGAGATCCAGTTCATAGGCAATCCAATTCTGGGCGATCCAATTTTGCGACCGCATCTGTTCTTGCGGGACTTGTTGCGGGTGCTTCAGACCGGGGCGGGCACCGCCGTCCGCACGCCCTTGGCGATATCGGCGACGAGACCGGCCACTGCTTCTACGCTTTTCCCGGTCGCCTTGCCATTCCTATCGAGCGAGGCCCGCAAGGCTTCGACGATCGCCGAGCCGACCACCACCCCATCGGCACGGCCGGCGATCGCGGCGGCGCTTCCGGCATTCTTCACGCCGAAGCCGACCGCCACCGGCAAGCTCGTGTGCGCCTTGATGCGCCCGACTGCCGAGGCGACCTTGGCAAGATCTGGCGCCGCGGCCCCGGTAATGCCGGTGATCGAGACATAATAGACAAAGCCTGAGGTATGGGCGAGGACGGCTGGCAGCCGCGCATCGTCGGTGGTCGGCGTCGCGAGGCGGATGAAATTCAGCCCCGCCGCAAGCGCGGGCAGGCAGAGCTCTGCATCCTCTTCCGGCGGCAGATCGACGGCGATCAAACCATCCACCCCGGCGGCCTTCGCATCGCGCAGGAAAGCTTCGACGCCATACACATAGACCGGGTTGTAATAGCCCATAAGCACCACCGGCGTTGTGGAATCGCTTTTGCGGAAATCGCCGGCGAGTGCCAGCGTTTTGGCAAGTGTCGTTCCGGCGCCAAGCGCGCGCAGCCCCGCCGCCTGGATCGCCGGGCCGTCGGCCATCGGGTCGGTGAAGGGCATGCCAAGCTCGATCACGTCGGCGCCCGCCTTGGGAAGGGCTTTCAGAATAGCAAGGCACGTCGCAAGATCGGGATCGCCTGCCATCACGAACGTCACGAGCGCGGCGCGGTTTTGCCGCGCAAGCTCTTCGAAGCAGCGGTCGATGCGTGTCTTCATGAGAATTTTGGAGCGGCAAGGGGAGAGACCGGGCCGAGGGCCACGCGAAAAACGCTCTAGCACGGCGGCCGCGCGGGCGGAAGGATTATACGGGAAGCTCCGAAGGCAAGCCGGTGTTCCGCGCAAAGGACAGGGTTTGGAACTTTCAACCTTCGATGGAAGCACCAATGGACCGATAGGGTTTGGCATGTAGTTCCCGGTGCCACTTACGGCGCTGACGGTGTTGGCTATCCTTTGAAGTAAAAGATTTGGTTCTTGCGGAATCAGATTTGTTGGGCGGCAATCGGAGACGCACTTGGGACGGTTGACAACCGGCGCCAAGCTTCGTAGAGGACGGCCGGACGGCGAACGCCAGCCTTGCCATGGACGCGTCGTTGCGCGATGAAGTTGTTGCGCAATGAAGATGGACGGATGATACCTTAGATATGTTCGGCGATGCTTCACCGCCGAAGGTGCCGCCATTAAAGCGGTTCCAATGTGCGCGCGCTCTTAATTCCGGATCTTGGCGAGACGGCAGTCCGCGGCGGAAATCCGTGGCGAGCGGCATCGCAACGGCGGTGTACGGAAGACTCCCCACGGCAGGGATGGATGGAACACGAAGCGCATGGGACATGAGGGAAGTAGGTTGTTCGCGGTCATCAAAACCGGTGGCAAGCAATATTGCGTTGCCGCCGGCGATACGATCACCGTCATGACGCTCGCCGGCAATCCGGGCGATCACGTAATGTTCGATCGTGTTCTCATACTCTCCCACGACGGCGAACCGGCGTTAGGAACCCCGTTCGTCGACGGCGCCAGCGTTGGCGGCCAGATTGTCGAGCATACGCGCGGACCGAAGGCAATCGCATTCAAAAAGCGGCGGCGGAAGAACTCGAAGCGTAAGCACGGCCATCGCCAGGACTTGACGCTCGTGCGGATAACCGAGCTTCTGACCGGGGGCGGCGACCCTTCCATCGAAACCGCCGCTTCGGAATAAACACGCGTCAAGCCCTTGGGCGCAGGCAAAATTCGCTTATGATGCGGAAAGGCGCCCGAAACGCTTTTTGCGTAAGGCTTGGAGACTGATCGATGGCACATAAAAAAGCAGGCGGTTCGTCCCGCAACGGCCGCGATTCCAGAGGCCGCCGCCTGGGGGTGAAGAAATTCGGCGGCGAGGCAGTCACCGGCGGCAACATCATCGTGCGCCAGCGCGGCACCACATGGCATCCCGGCGCGAATGTCGGAATCGGGTCGGATCACACGTTATATGCCTTGATCGAAGGAAAAGTCGCTTTCCAGACCAAAGCCGATGGACGCTCCTACATTTCCGTCCAGCCAAGGCCGCAAGCAAAGACCGCGGAATAAAGGGCGGAGACCGGAAAACCTCCACCTGCTCCCATGGACCCAGTGGACTTTGTTTCGTTCCTGAAATTCAGCAGGAAGGGCCGCAAAACCCGAAAGGGTTTTGAACGTGGGTGGCGCCAACCGCTCTTTGATTGCGGTTCGAGACCTCGCATGAGGCTGGAGGCCGCATGTTCCCGGATTTGACCGCCGACGACATCTTCCGTATCGAAACCAAACGGCTTTGGCTGCGCTGGCCGCGCGCCTCCGATGCGCCGACGATCACGAGTTTTGTGAGCTTGGCGCAAGTCGCGCGGATGACCGCGTCGATTCCGCATCCCTATCCACCAGGCGAAGCGGAGCGTTTCATTATGAAGGCGCGCACCGGCAACGCCGGTGGAACGGCGCTCGTCCTTGCGATTACCCAAAAGCGCGGCGGACGTCAAACGATAGGCCTCCTTGGCGCGACAATGGCCGAGCGGAGGGACATCGAATTCGGCTACGTTCTCGCGCCGCAGGTCTGGGGCAAGGGGTTCGCCAGCGAAGCCGTCAAGGCGCTCGCCGATACCGTCTTCAGCCTCACCCAGGCGAACCGGATTCTTGCCAACTCGCGCGTCAACAACGCCGCCTCCCGGCGCGTCCTCGAAAAAACCGGCTTTGCCTTCGTGGATACCGGCCTCGATTTTCTGCCCGCGCGCGGCGGCCTGCATCCCTGCGACCGGTTTCAGCTTGACCGCAAGACGTGGATGGCGAGCCGGAGAGCGGGGGGAGAAAGCCGGCCCATGCCGCCAATGGCTCAGCAGGCCCATGATGCAAGCGAAGCGCTCGTCCCGGCAGCCCCGCAAGTCGAAAGTTGATGGTTCCCCGCCTTGCGGCAAGCCACGTAAGCCATGCTCAGCGTTAATAGCTAATAATCGGCAAAACCGGCGCGAATCAGGTCGCGGCGCAAGAGCATGGCGGACCTCATGAAATCGAATGGACGAAACATCGTGATTCTCGCGCAAAACAGCCGGCTGCGGCAGCGTGCGGCCGGCGCCTTGCGGGGAACGTTTTTGGCCGCCGCGCTTTGTCTCGGCGGCTGCCAGTCCAGCAGTCTGCAAGACGTTACCGGCTCGATCGGCGGCGCATCCGAGCCGGATATCCGGCGGAGCGCGGAGGAATTGGGCCGCCAATACGACCGCAACCCGGACGACAAGGCGATCGCGCTGAAATACGCGCGGGCCCTGCGCGGCATGACGGAAAATGCGCAGGCCGTTGCGATATTGCAACGGCTGGCGATCAAATTTCCCCGCGACGTGGAGGTCCTCGCCGCCTATGGCAAGACCTTGGCCGATGCCGGGCGGCCCCGCGAGGCGGCCGAGGTATTGGCTCATGCCCATACGCCTGAGCGGCCGGATTGGTCCGTGCTTTCCGCGCAAGGCTCGGTCGCCGATCAGCTCGGCGATCATGAGTAGCGCAAGCCTACTATGCGGCGGCGCTCAAAATCGCGCCGGCTCAGCCGCATGTTTTGTCCAATCTCGGGCTTTCCTACGCGCTTTCGAAAAAATTGCCGCAAGCCGAAACGGCGCTGCAACAAGCCGCGTCCCAGAGCGATGCCGACAAACCGGTGCGCCAGAATCTCGCTCTCGTCCTTGCCCTCGAAGGCAAATTCGCGAGCGCGGATGAGGTGGCGCGGCGCGATCTCGACGCCAAGGACGCGGCGGCCAATGTTGCCGCGATCCGGCGGATGATCGCGCAATCGAATACCTGGAAACAGATCCAGGAGCTCGACACCAAGTCACGGTCCGCCGCCAAGACGCACGTCGGAAGCAATATCGAATAGAGCACGATCCACGAAGGACGGACTCATCCGATCTCGATCGACAACGGCGCCAGCCCCGCGATCGTCGCCTCGATCTTGTCGCCTTTGAAAACAGACCCCACCCCGGCCGGTGTGCCGGTGAAGATGAGATCGCCCGGACAGACTTCGACTTGTTGCGAAAGATAATGGATGATTTGAGGAACCCCCCAGATCATGCCGCCGAGATCGCCGCTCTGCCGCAATTGCCCGTTCACCTTGCACTCGATCTTGCCTTTGGCGATCGCGCCGGTGCGGGTCTTTAACGCAATGGCGGAACAGGGCGCGGAGAAGTCGAACGCCTTGGCCATTTCCCATGGCCGCCCCTTTTTCTTCAATTCGGTCTGGACATCGCGTTTCGTCATATCGAGGCCGACGGCATAGCCGAAAACCATATCGTTGGCCTCTTCGGGTGGAACGTTCCGCCCGCCCATGTTCATCGCCACGACAAGCTCGACCTCATGCTGGAGATCGTCCGTCCCTGGCGGATAGGGCATTGTTCCACCGTTCTGGACGATGGCGCCAGCTGGTTTCATGAAGAAAAATGGTGGATCGGTCTCGGGATTTCCGCCCATCTCCTTGGTGTGGTCCTTGTAATTCAGGGCAACGCAAAAGAGGCGCCGGACCGGGAAAGGCTTTCCCGGCGGCGCCGGAAGCGAGACGAGCGGCGGCACGGCGAAGGCATAGTCAGCCATGGGATCGGACAACCTTTCTTCCGTTTCATAACCGCGGGAGGCGTCGAAGTACTGCTCCAACTCCCAATACATCGCTCATCTGTAAAATACGCAGTTTCAAGAAATGCTGTGCGTACAACGCACCTCAAGTTGCAAGCCGCAGCTAGCCCAAGCCTGTAGTAATGGCCACTCGGTAGTCCTTGGCGGTGGTCTTCGGATTCTGCTCAGTCCCGCCACAACAACCGGAAAGCAGGCAACTTACGACTGAGTCGTACCACCAGATAAACCCGCCGTCTAACGGCAACGGCGACTGGTGCTGCTTCCAGCTCGCAAATTGAGACTGCAGATCGGCGGGGCACGCACCGTTATTGTTGTAGAGGTTGCTGCAACCGCCGCTGAGCGAGTATCCGTCGCACTGGGGAGCCGATCTCCACTGAGGCAGGCAAGAGAAGTAAACCGCGTCGCCGGAATGGAATACCTTGCCGGGCCCCAAATCTATCCCGGACCGACAGTAGAAAAAGAATGACTCTGCGGTGTTGGCTGCCTGCAATGCGCGCCCGGCGCTGGGATAGTTCGCCCGGCGAAGCATCCGAGACCAGTCGCCGCTACCGGACATGACGACGTTTGGCGTCTCAACAACGCTGCGACCGGGCTGGCCGTTGTACCACCATGGCCCTGGTTGCGCCTGAACCGTGGCTAGGCCCGGTATGAGCAGGCAGCCCCCGCCGTTATCCTTGATCATCTTGGCCCAACACCGCCCGAGTAGCGCTGTAGATGGATCGCACTGACGAACCCCCTCCCCTGCTTGCTGCGTAGCTGTTGGAAGGTCTCGGTCCAAACCGGATCTGAGTAGAATGGGCATAGCGTCACGCTCGCGAATCCGATGTTGGCCAGCATGAGGCCGAAATTCACCATTACTTCGGTGACCAGCTTCTCTTCATTATCGAAATCAACGGCGTCAATGTCTCCCCCCGCAGAAACCATCGTATCCTTGAGCGCTTTGAAGTTGTCATAGGCCGGGTTGCCAGGGCCTGGGACACCCCCATGCAACAAATTTCCGATGTTCGCCCAGTCGCTTACCTGGCTCGCGCCGACCGAGAAGATGATCTCGACGCCCGTCTTGCGCAACCTAGCGAGACGGCTTGGCAGATCCATCGGTGCGGCTTCATTATACACTCCCTCGGACACAATCTGCGTATTGCCCAGGAAGAGCGTGCCATCCTCGTGGGGGTGCACAGAAAAGACGATCACGCTGGAATACCCCGCATCGATCAGGTCATCGATCGCCGGCTGACCACCAAACGCGATCGCGCCACCGCCGTAAATCCGCACAGATATGGGCATAGTGGACTCGCCTCCCTTTCGAGGATGACCTTCAATTCTTGAGCTGCGCGGCAGACCCCCCGAACAGTGCCGGCGAAGGCGATCCGCGGCCGGCGTATCGCTTGTGACGGCCGCAGCGGCCCATTAACTGATCAATATCAATATTAAGTAAATCGACCCAAGAATACGTCATCCGGAGTATGCGGGCGAGGCGGTCTAGGGATTATTCCACATCGAGCGGTTCGGTTCCGCTCGGGCGGCCGTCGGCGCCCAAACTAATCTTTTCGATTCTCTGCTCGGCGTTCCTGAGCAAATCATTGCAATATGTCTTCAAAGCCTCGCCGCGCGCATAGATTGCAATCGACTCCTCAAGCCCGACAGTACCTTTCTCGAGCTTGTCCACGATCTGCTCGAGTTCCTTGAGCGCATCCTCGAAAGACAGTTTGGCGATATCTGCGTCGGTGGCTGGCAAGGTCGCCCCATTCTTTGGCATCACGCTTTGTTCTCACGCGATACGGCTCGGCTTCGCCTTGAGACGGTCTAGCCGCGGTTGAGATTCAACGCAACTCCAGAGCGAAGGGGGCGCCTTCGAAACAATTGCAACCCCGGCCGATTTTCGCGACGGCGGCGACCATCCGCCCGTCGCGCCCAAGCATCACATCGGCGATGGCAACGAGCCGCGCATTCGGCGTCGCGGTCGGGGAATTGGCCCGAACCGCCTGCGCGATCTCGGCTTCGTCGCGATGCGGGCGCAAGGCGCAGGCCGCGATAAACGCCGCCGCCGGCGAGCGGCTCACGCCCGCCCAGCAATGGATCAGCAACGGCCCCGTCTGGTCCCATCGCCGCACGAAGGCCATGAGCTTTTCGACGTGGGATTTGGCCGGAAGCGTATAGCCCTCGAGTTCCGCGACAATGTCGGAAAGGACCATGACAAGATGGCTATCAGCGTCGATGCCGGAGGGCCGGCGAACCGGCGTTCCCTCGTCGATCAACGTGACGAGGTTTTGCGCGCCAGTCGCGCGGACCGTCTCCGCCAGTTTTGAAAGCGGGCAGACGTGGATGCGGGGCATCGAATTGGCCTTTTGGCTCTGCGCCATGCGCCGGAATCGCGCCCTTTCATAGACCTGCTTAGTATCGATGGGAACTCCGGCAGCTTAGTTTTTTGTTGAATCGTCTGCCGGTTCACGCGATTTTTAAGCCAAATCCGTGCCTTTGGCGGACAAGCGTTCAAGTTCCGCCAAAAAACGCTCGGCGGCGAGCCCTGGCGCCCAGGGTTCCCAAGCTTTGCCGCCGTAGACATCGAGCAAGGGATCGGCCGGAAGCGCGTTGTAGGGAATTCGCAAGGTATTGCGGACTTCGCCCTGCGTCCAGCCGGCGACATGGACCGCCTCGGAGGCGGCGGCCACGCGGTCGGCCCGCTTATGTGCCTCTCTTTCCGCCGCCGTCCAGGGCGGCAAACCATAGCGGATGGCGACGGCGTTTTCTAACCGCGCGGTCAGAGTCCGATAGGCCTCGCCAAGGAACGGCTTGACGACGGAAATGCAATCGAAGCCGAGTAGGCCTTCGTCAGCGTCATGCAGCAATTCGCGGAGTTCGGTTGAGGCATTTGCCGCGCCCTGGTAATGGCGCCGGTGCAAGGCCAGAACCAGAAGCGAGTGCTGCGCCACCGGCAGCGGCAAGGGCCATGCGGAGTGGCCGCCCCAACGGTAGGTCCGGGCAAGGCCCAAGGCGAGGTCCTTATCTTCCCAATCGAACGGCGTCGGGTTCAAGAGATCGAGCCGTTTGCCTGAAGGCAGACGGACCCACGCTCGGGCATCGCTCATCGCGATCCGCATTCGGGATGCCGCCAGCAGGTGACGAGGTGGTCGTTGACCATGCCGGTTGCCTGACAAAAGGCGTAAACGACGGTCGGGCCGCAAAATCGTCGCTTCAAATCCTTGGCTATCTTCATCGAGAGCGGGGTTTGCGCCGGGATTTCGGTCACGTCGCGATAATTGTTCTGGATGGTCCGGCCGTCGAAAAAGCCCCAGAGGTAATTCGAAAAGCCTTCCCCCTCTTGAATTTTCAGCCACGCGCGGGCCGAGGTCATGGTGCTTTCGATTTTCGCGCGGTTGCGGATAATGCCGGAATTTTGCATTAAGGCATCGATCTTCGCGCTATCGTAACGCGCGATCTTTTCCGGGTCGAAACGATCGAAGGCGGCACGGAATGCCTCGCGTTTGCGCAAGATCGTGATCCAGGACAGCCCGGCCTGGAACCCGTCGAGCATGAGCTTTTCATAGAGCGCCCGATCGTCGCGCTCCGGCACGCCCCATTCCTCGTCGTGATAGGAAATGTAGAGGGGGTCGTCCCCTGGCCATGGGCAGCGCGGCTTGCTGCCGCCGGCCAATGGGTTCAGCTGCAAAGGCGCCTCCTCTGGGCCAACACTTCGCGCCCCAAAATCCTTCGCCGGATCAACCCGGCACTATGACATCGACAGCCACATCCCCGGCTTTCAGCGCAACACCCGCCACCCGCGCGTCTTTCAGCCGGTCGAGGCGCACCATCGCGAGCCCCTCGCCGCCGGCCGTCGAGCCGACCTGGCCGATGTTCGTTTCACCTGCCATTATTTGCGTGCCTTGCGCGGGAGCCAAACCATCGAAATGGATTTTTACGATACGCTTTCTTGCCGAATTGCGATAATGAACGCGGGCGACAACCTCCTGACCGACATAGCAGCCCTTCTTGAAGTCGACGCCGTTCATCAAGTCGAGGTTAACGTCATGCACGAATGCACTTCCATGGACAAAATCGACGCCGCCTTTCGGGACGCCTTGCGCGATGCGGTGCGCCTCGTAGCGCGACGCGTCCCCGCGATCGAGCTTTGCCAAGGCTGCGCGCGGCGCGATGACGCGCAAACCCATACTTGGCCCCCGCGCGTCGCGATAGAAAACCCCTTCGACGCCGGCCGCCACCTCGCCAAAAATCGCCGCGACGGCAAATTGTTTTGATTTATCCTCGATCGCGATTTTCGCCCGCATCTTGTGCAAATTCAGCCGCTTGACGATATCTGCGGTCTGTTCGCTAGCACAATCGATTAGGTAGCCCGCGTCGGGTCCCTCCGGCAGCGGAACGACAAAGAAATCGAACAGCAATTTGCCTTGCGGCGTCAAAAGCCCGGCATAGCGCCCTTCCCCCTTGGGAATATTAAGTACGCTATTGGTGATGATCCTTTGGAGAAAACCCGTCGCCTCGGCGCCCGCCACTTCGATGACGCCGCGATCGCGGAGTAGACATACCAGCTCGTCCATTCCATCCCTCGACTCTCACTCTTCCACTTTGTAGATAATCCGCCAAGGACGAGACGCAAGTTGCTTTTGCATTGCGATGGATGCGCCAGTGCCCCAAAATTTCGACATGATCTTGAAAGGCGGCACCGTCGTCGATCATAGCGGCGAAAGCGCGCGCAACATCGGAGTTGAGGCCGGCAAAATCGCCGAAATCGGCGATCTCCTCCACGCCAGCGCGGGCGAAACCATTGATGCGACCGGCCTCCATATCTTGCCGGGCGTGATCGACACCCAAGTGCATTTCCGCGAGCCGGGCGGCACCCACAAGGAAGACCTGGAGACCGGCTCCCGCGCGGCTGCGCTCGGCGGCGTGACCGCGGTTTTCGAAATGCCCAACACCGATCCCTCGACCACAAGCGCCGCGGCGCTCGCCGATAAAATGGCGCGGGCGAAGGGCCGCATGCACTGCGATTTCGCTTTTTGGGTCGGCGGCACGGCGGAGAATTGGCGCGATATTCCAGAGCTCGAACGCCTGCCGGGCGCCGCTGGAATCAAGGTGTTCATGGGGTCTTCGACAGGCTCGCTCCTCGTGGCGGACGATGCCGGAGTCGCCGCCATCCTTGGCCAGACGCGGCGGCGCGCGGCTTTCCACAGCGAGGATGAGTTTCGCCTCAACGAGCGCAAGGCTTTGCGGGTGCCAGACGACCCCTCCTCGCATCCCGTTTGGCGCGACGAGACCGTGGTGCTGCGTTCGACCGAACGCCTCCTGCGCATCGCGCGGGAAAAGCGCGCCTTGATCCACGTGCTGCATGTGTCTTGCGACGAGGAAATGGATCTGTTGGCGGCGCATAAGGATATTGCGAGCGTCGAGGTGACGCCGCATCATTTGACTCTTGACGGGCGGGACTATGCGCGGCTTGGCACGAAATTGCAGATGAATCCGCCGATCCGCGATGCGCGCCATCGCGAACGCCTCTGGTATGGCGTAGCGCAAGGCATCGCCGATATTCTCGGCTCCGATCACGCGCCGCATACCTTGGAAGAAAAGGCAAGGCCCTATCCGCAAAGCCCTTCCGGCATGCCCGGCGTGCAAACCCTCGTCCCAGTCATGCTCGATCATGTGAACAAGGGACGCCTTAGCGTCATGCGTCTCGTCGACATGACGAGCGCCGGTCCCGCGCGGCTTTTTGGGATAGCGGGCAAGGGGCGAGTAGTCGTGGGTTATGACGCCGATTTCACGATCGTCGATATGAAGCGGCGCGAAACAATTGAAAACCGGTGGATCGCCTCGCGTTGCGGCTGGACACCTTATGATGGAATGGAAGTCTTGGGCTGGCCCGTGGGCACCATCATTCGCGGCAAGCGCGTCATGTGGGAGGGCGAGCTCACCACGCCAGGGCAAGGCCGGCCAGTGCGCTTCCTCACCAAGTAACGAAATCACCCTTTCCAATATTGCAGATTTCGCAGAGAATTCGAAGATTATCGAGCGTAGTTTCTCCACCTCCTGACCACGGTTTAATATGGTCAACGTGCAATTTCGCGCCGCTCTGGGGATTGGCACCGCAAAGCCTGCATGTGGCTCCGTCGCGCATGAGTACTTGCGCCCGAAGTCTCCAACTTGGATTTCTAGGCGTTGTCCGCGTTGGCGGATCTAGCCCGTGGCTCGCATCATTCGAGACATTGGCCTCGCGCGACCACAAAACGAACTCACGCAAAGCGTTGCGCCATCCCCCGAATTTATTGGCGTAGGTTGCAGCGCTATACTTGGAATGTTCCGGGGTGAGGTCTCTGAACTTAGGTTGCTTCCCAAGTTTTGTCCATAATTCAACAATATTTCTAAAAAGATCATCATTTGAAATATTCCGATTAATCGTTTTCTCTAGGCCAGCTCTTTCTAATGCGGCTAGCCACGAACCAAACCGCGTTGCGATTGTACTGCTGCTGAACTTCCCCGCTGCATTGTAATCACGGAAAGTGAGCGCTGCTTTTCCAAGCTCGCCCGAAACGCGAACAAGGTCTGCGACAAGCACATCATCTGAGATGTTTCTGTGAAATTCTTCGAGTTCGAAGCGCAAAGAAGAATTCCCGGATTTTCGTGGCGTACGCATTAACTCCTCATCCGTCGAACATTATGAACCGCTTTGCGGCCCTTAACCCTGAACATTACTCGACGGCCTCACAGCGTCTTCAAAAATCCAGCGAAACGCAGCAGGCCTTCCGGCCAGGGGCCGTGTCCGCTTTCGCTGTTGATGTGGCCTGAAAAGCCCGCGTCGATCAATTCCGCGCCAAGCGTGCGCGCCAAAGCCTTGCTGTCGGCGAAAGTGGAAAAAGGATCGTCACGGCTCGCGATCACAAGGGCGGAAAAAGGCAGCGGTTCCTCCGGAAGGGTCAGGAAAGCCGGATCGAGCGCGTCGAGCCCGGCGAGAATGTTTGCGGAAGGCGGGGCGACCAGAAAGCCGCCCTTGACCTTGCCGCCGCTTTCTCCTTTTGCCAGAAACGGCGCGGCATGCACGGCCGCGAGCACGCCTAGGCTATGGGCGACAAGAACGACTGGGCGGGCCGCACGCGCCACTTCCTCGACGATGCGGCTCCGCCAGGCGGCGAGCGCAGGCTTCTCCCAATCCGCTTGAACGACGCGGCGTACGGCCGGGATTTTGGCTTCCCAGCGGCTCTGCCAGTGGTCCGGCCCAGACCCGCCGAGACCCGGTATGACAAGAATATCCGCCTCGGATGCGCGCATCGAAAAAAGCTCGCCCCTTCAACTCTCGCCGAAGACGCGCTTGAAGATGAAATCGATATTCTTCAAATGATAGCCGAGGTCGAAGAGCTCTTCGAGTTCGGCATCGCTTAGCGCCTTGCGCACGTCCTTGTCGTTTTTCAAGAGCGTCAAAAACTCGCCTTCGCCGCGCCATACCGGCATGGCGTTGCGCTGGACCAAGGAATAAGCCTCCTCGCGGCTCATGCCTTTTTGGGTCAGGGCGAGCAGAACCCGCTGCGAATGAACGAGGCCGCCGAGACGATCCAGATTTTTTTTCATATTGGCGGGATAGACAATGAGCGTGTCAATCACTTGGGTAAGACGCGCAAGCGCGAAATCGAGGGTGATCGTCGCGTCGGGCGCTATCGTCCGTTCGACAGACGAATGCGAAATATCGCGCTCGTGCCAAAGCGCGACATTCTCCATGGCCGGCATCGCCATGCCGCGCACGAGCCGGGCGAGCCCGGTGATGTTTTCGCTCAGCACTGGATTGCGCTTGTGCGGCATGGCGGACGAGCCTTTCTGGCCTTCGGAAAAAAACTCCTCCGCTTCCAGCACTTCGGTCCGTTGCAAATGCCTGATCTCGGTTGCAAGCCGCTCCATCGACGATGCAATGACAGCAAGCGTCGCAAAAAACATTGCGTGGCGGTCGCGTGGAATGATCTGCGTCGAGGCGGGCTCGACGGCTAGCCCGAGTTTTTCCGCGACATGGGCTTCGACACGCGGATCGATATGCGCATAAGTCCCGACGGCGCCGGAAATCGCGCAGGTTGCGATTTCTTTCCGCGCATACACGAGACGTTCGCGGGCGCGCGAAAATTCGGCATAGGCCTGCGCGAGTTTTAGCCCGAAGGTCACGGGCTCGGCATGAATGCCATGCGAGCGGCCGATCATGGGCGTAAGCTTGTGTTCGAGCGCGCGGCGTTTTAACGCGGCAAGCAGGGCGTCGACATCGGCCAAAAGAATGTCGGACGCGCGGGTGAGTTGGACGGCTAAACATGTGTCGAGCACATCGGAAGAGGTCATGCCTTGGTGCACAAACCGCGCCTCCGGACCGACGAATTCCGCGAGGTGGGTCAGGAAGGCGACCACGTCGTGATGCGTAATCTTTTCGATCTCGTCGATCCGCGCCGCGTCGAACGCTACATGGCCGGCCTTTTCCCAGATCGCCTTCGCGGCCTGCTCCGGGATGACGCCGATTCCGGCCAGCGCATCGCAGGCATGAGCCTCGATCTCGAACCAGATGCGAAACCGCGTCCGCGCCTCCCATATGGCGGACATTTCAGGCCGGGAATAGCGCGGGATCATGAGGCAGGCTCTATATCAAAGGCGCGGGCGGCGTGTCGTGATTGTCGCGCGCCCTAACACGGGAGAACGGGCGAAGTCCATGGGATCCGCCCATGCCATTATTTCCCTTCGAATTTGCCGCGCCAACTTGGCAGCGCCCCCGGAAAAGGCAGGGGCTCAGCCTCGTAGATCGCGCGGGCGATGGCGCGGGCGAGGCAATCGGCGGCGGCCATGCCGATCTCGATTCTGTCGCGTATCGAGGGGAGTTTTTTCGCGGTTCCGGTCGCCGCTGAAAAAATCGTGTCGCCGTCAAAACAAGCATGCGAGGGACGGAGCGCACGCGCCATGCCGTCATGCGCCATGATGGCGAGGCGCTTGGCTTCGGGCTTCGTCAGCCCCGCGTCGGTGGCGACTATGGCAATCGTCGTATTTTCCGGCGCGTCGCCCTTGATGCGAAAGTCGAGCGCGTCCGCTGGCCAGGGCGCGGGCCAGCCGAGGCCGCCAAACTCGCCTGCTTTTTCATAGGGGGCGGCCCAGAAATGCGGCCCTTCGCCGATCGTCGCCCGACCGAGCGCGTTGACCGCGACAATGGCGCCGACGCGAAAGCCGCCCGCTGTCGCATCGCAGGCCGAGCCGAGGCCTCCCTTGAGATCGGCGGTAGTCGCGCCGAATCCCGCGCCGGCGCTGCCGAGAGCAAAATCGACCGCCGCCTCGCGCGCCGCTCTGTAGCCCAAGTGCCAATAGACCGACTCGCGGCCAAAGTTTTTGTCCCCACCGTTCAGAAGATCGAAAAGGATCGCGCCGGGCACAATCGGCACTTTGATGTCGCGCACGGGGTAGCCGCGGCCACTCTCGCGCAGAAATGCCGCGACTCCGCCCATCGAATCGAGGCCATAAACGGAGCCGCCCGCAAGAACCAAGGCATCGACCCGTTCGATGGTCATCCCAGGTTCGAGCAGAGTCGCGTCGCGCAGCCCCGGCGCGCCGCCATGAACGGCGATCGAGGCGATGGCGGGAGCTTCGAAAATCAGCGCGGTGACGCCGGAGCCGAGTCTTTCGTTCTGCGCATGGCCGACGCGAAGGCCGGGGACGCCGGTAATGAGATTCTTCATTCTTGCCGCATCCCAACGAACCGGTTGCCTTCGACGATCGGAACTTCGCCCGGCAGGGTCAACGCCTCGCCGGGATCCATTAGCTACAACGCGCCGTAACGGTTGACCACCTCATGCGCGATCCCGGCACCCTCCGCGAGAAACCGGCCGATGATTGCCTGCGCGTTTGGGGTGCACAGATGGTAGGTTCTTTGGTAATCGTGAAAGCCCCGGTTATAGCTGCCAGCAAGCCGCTCCTTTCGCGCCGCGGTCTTGGCCTCGGCTTCCAAAAGCGCCCGCATCTTCCCGCCCCAGTCGCCGGAAGGGTTGGAGGCGCAGAGTGCGTCGAGATAGGTCAAGGCGCCGAGGATTTCGGCAAGCCTCAGAATCTCGGGATCGTAAGGCCGCGGCGGCTCCGCTTCCGCCGCAGGAGTTGCTTTCGCACCGGACGCGGGCTTAGCCGCCTCTTTTTTCACCTTGGCCTTCGGGTGCTTGACCTTGCCGGGTTGGGTATTGTTGCCGCCGGACGGGCTCGGCTTCGACTCGGCGGGCGGCGGCGTTGCCGCCGGCCGGCTGCCGAAAAGAAAGTCAAAAAATTGGGCCCCGGCCGGGGCAGTTGAAATCCCTACGCAAATCACCGCCGCCGCCATCGCGCGCAGCGCGCGGCCCGGAATATCGCCAGCGCCCGCGAACACCAAGGCTCCGTTCATTGTTGGTTACTTAAGGCTGGCTTGCTCGGACGCGCATTCAGCGCTCTTTCCGCCGCTTCGACTACGGCGACGATATGAGGCGTGCAATTGATCCCGGCAAGGCATGCGGGCTCAACCCAGACGGCTTCTCCCGCCTCCGGCCCAGGTCTGGCTTCTCCCGCGATCCACTCGCCGACAAAGGAGGCGATCACGTAATGATGGCGGATTTTGCCGGCGCTGTCGCGATCGATCGATTCCACGTGACGATTGAATGCGACGATGTGGGCGTTGACGCGAACTTCCTCGTGCAATTCGCGCAGCGCCGCCGCCTCCAAGGTCTCGCCAACCTCAACCAGGCCTCCGGGCAATGAAAAAGCACCAGCAAAAGGCGGTTTGGTGCGCCTGGCGAGAAGGACCCGGCCCGCCCGGAAGACGGCGACGCTCACGCCAAGATACGGATGCCGCGGATAGCTCCGTGCCGAGCCCGGTCGTGCCTCCGTTCGCGCGGCGGAAGAACCGGTTGGGCTCATGGATAGAGGCGCTCCTTGCGCCACGCGTCCCGCTCCGTCTGCCGCCGGAAAACGATACGGTCGTGCAGACGAAAGGCGCCCTCCAGCCAAAATTCGAGATAAATAGGAGAAATCCTGTAGCCGAGCCAATAGGGCGGCCGGGGAACTTCACCAAGGCCAAATTTCGCGGCATATCTGGCTGCCGCGGTTTCCAGCGCGAAACGGCTTTCGAGCGGCCGCGATTGCTGGCTTGCCCAAGCGCCGATCCGGCTCAGCAAAGGGCGGCTTGAGAAATAGGCATCGGCCTCGGCATCGGCAACGAGCGTGACCGGCCCGCGAAATCGAACCTGCCGCCGCAGCGATTTCCAGTGCAAGACCGCCGCCGCCCGCATGTTCGCGCGAAGCTCCTGGCCCTTGGCGCTCGCGGAATTGCTGTAAAAGACAAATCCCGACGATTCGACTGCCTTGAGCAGGACCATGCGCACATTCGGGAGGCCATCGGCATCGGCGGTCGCGAGGGCCATCGCGTTGGGATCGCTGGGCTCGCTTTTTTGCGCCGCTTCGAACCAATCTCCAAACAGAGCGAAAGGCTCGGACGCCTCGGCGAAGTCATGAGGCGTTAACTCATTCAACGTAAACCTCCAAAAGAGTCAATTTTAACGAGCAGCCAAGTCGTGACAGGGCATGCTTTTCGCCGCTATGGCCGATATTCGTTTGGCGCGAGGCCTTGTAGCATGGCGTGCGGATCACGCGCGATTTTTCGTTCCCCGTATTTCTCCTTTGGGCGGAAACCGATTGCGCGGGCGGCGAAAGCTTGCATCCTTGGCGGCCTTCCCGCGATCCTGCCGGATGTTCCATGGCGTTTCCGATCTCGCCCTTGATGTCGCCGGGCTCCAAGGAAGATGGAACCGGAGGGGTCCCGAAGTCGTCGCTCGCCGGTCTCCTCGATGCCGAGGACATGCGCCGCGCCAAGGCTGCGCTTTCGACCGCCCTCGATCCGCAAGGCAATGGTTTGCTGGTCGGCTGGGATAATCCCGAGTCGGGCGACAAGGGTTCCTTCACTCCGGTTGGCAAACCCTTCCCGTTAGAGACCGGGATTTGCCGGGTCTTTCTCGCCGAGGTCGATCGCAAGGGCGACGAACACGCCATCCAAGGAACCGCTTGCTCGGATAAGCGGGGCGAGTGGACGATCGCCGTGGCGAAACCCTGGAAAAAGACCTAAATAGCGGATTAGCTTTGCAGCGGCCAGGGTTTCCGTTCATAAAGCCTTGCGGCCGGTGTGCCGCAGCCCCAATTTTACCGAAGACACGTGCGCTTGTGCCGGCGGACGGGCGGGCGCGAAAATGGGCTAATCTATGCGTGATCCTTATTCGGTTTTGGGAGTTCAGAAGTCAGCCGGCATCGCCGAGATCAAAAAGGTCTTTCGCAAACTCGCCAAGAAATTTCATCCAGATCAAAGCAAGGATCCGAAAGCGAAAGAGAAATTCGCCGAGGTGAGCGCCGCCTATGAGATTTTGGGCGACGAGAAAAAACGCGCCGCGTTCGACCGGGGCGAGATCGACGCGGAAGGCAAACCGCGTTTCCATGGTTTCGAAGGCTTCGGCACGGAGGGCACGGGTTTTGGCCGGCGTTCGCAAGCCGGCGGTGGTCCCGGTTTCCAGCATTTTGAATTCAATTTCGGCGGCGGCCATCCCGGGGCCGAGGGATTGAATGCGACCGATATTTTCGCCGACCTTTTTGGCGCCGGGACAGCAAGCGGCCGCAGGGGCAGGACGCGTGGCCAAAGCGCGCCGCCGCCGCGGGGCGAGGATGTCAATGCGAATGTAACAATAAGCCTCGCCGAGGCGGCGAAAGGAACGTCCGCTCGCGTCACCTTGCCGACCGGCCGGACCCTCGAGGTTTCCGTCCCGGCGGGAATCGAGGATGGCAAGCAAATCCGCCTAAAGCGGCAGGGCCAACCAAGTCTTTTGGGCGGCGAGCCAGGCGACGCGATGGTGAGCGTTCAAATCGCCAAACATCCCTATTTCCGTGTCGAGGGCCGCGACCTGCGGCTCGATTTGCCGGTGACCCTTTATGAAGCGGTCCTCGGCACCAAGGTCAATGCGCCGACGCTGGAAGGTACGGTGGAGCTTAGGGTTCCTCCGGGCTCGAATGGCGGGCGCACCTTGCGCCTGCGCGGCAAAGGCTTGCCTAGCTCGAATGGCTCCTCTGGCGATCTGCTGGTGAGCTTGAAAATTGTCCTCCCCGACGAGGCGGACTCCGAACTTGCCAATCTTATGCGCAAGTGGGAAAGCCAAAAGCCCTATAATCCGCGCACCGGCTTGGTTTAACATTTGCCTGTCCCCGCGCGTCAAGCCCCGCGCGAGGCCGATGAGCGGGACACCTCGCGCACGCTTTTCCATTTGGCCGGCCTTGGAAATCGCCGGATGCACGGTATTCCGCTATCTCAAAAAAATGTGAATTGTTCCCCCCTCCGGAAAGCTTCGAGGACCGGGGCAGAGGCGTCGAACAAGACGCGATATCCCTTCCCGCCGTCGATCTTATCGTAGCGCACGGCTTTGCCGGCGCGCCCGGTGGGATCGCCAGGAAGGCGCTTGAGGGCGACCAGACGTCCGCCTTCCTTCAGTTGCGCAAAAAGCGCCTCGAGATTGGCCTCAACCGCGCCATTGATGAAAATCAGGTCGAATGGCGCTTCCTTGGGCGCGCCTCCCGCAAGCGGGGCCAGGACGGTTTGAACCTTCGCCAAGCCGAAGGCGTCGAGATTCGACCGCAACGCATTAGACAAGGAGCGCTCCGATTCGAGCGCCACGACACGCCCGGCGAGACCGGCGAGGATCGCCGACGAATAGCCCGTTGCGGCTCCTACGTCGAGCACCGTGTCGGTCGATACCACGCCGGCCGCTTGGATGAGGCGCGCGAGAACAAGCGGCGGCAACAGCGTGCGCCGTTCTCCGCCAGGTCCGGCGGGCTTTAGTTGCAGCCCAATATCGGAATAAGCGAGCGGCGCCAGCTCGCCGGGAAGGAAATGCTCGCGGGGGACTTCCAGCATACGCGCCAAGAGCGGTTGGTCGGTTACGTCGAAAGTCCGGATCTGGCAATCGACCATGGTGCGGCGGTGAAGCGCCGATTGGGACAAGCGATCCGCGATGCCGGCGTCTTCGGGACGGGTGTCCTGCATGGTTTTGCCAAGGCCTTTCTTCGGCGGGACCTCGCGCCCCCGCGCGGTCAATTTATAGATTCGCTCTGTCCATTCAAGCGCCGAACGTTTCTGAGAGCGAAACGCGCGCTTTGCCGGACGCGCTGTGGTTTTGGCCGCGCGCCGCCCTTTCATTGCTCTCATACCGGCATCGCGATACAACTTCCCGTTTCCAGCGCGAGGAGTTGGTTCATGTCCGAATCTCCAGTTGAGCATTTCGAGCACGCCGAACACGCCGAGCATGCTTCCCTTTTGGGCGATCCATTTCTCACCCAAGTATCAATCACGATTGCGATCCTTGCCGTCGTCGCCGCAACCGTTGGCAGTCTCGAGACGCTCGAAACCGCGGACGCCATAGGCGACAAGAACGCCGCGGTGCTCTTCCAGAACAAAGCAACCGACACGTGGAATTTTTATCAGGCCAAAAGTATCAAGAAGAACCTTTACGCCATCGCTGCGGCAAACCCCGGGCCGGCGGCCGGCGACTTCAAAAAACAGGCGGAGAGGAACGGCGTGGACGAACAGGAGCTTTTCGGCAAAGGTCAGGCGCTTGAACGTCAAGCCGAGGAAAAGCTGATGAACAGCGAACGGCACGAGAACCGCCATCATATTTTGACGGTTTCCGTAACGCTTCTTCATGTGGCGATCGCGATCGCAACCATCGCAATCATCGTGCGGGGCCAGCGTTGGCCGTGGTATGCCGCTCTCGCGCTCGGCGTTCTAGGAGCCACGGGCGCGGCCTACGCCTACATTGGCTAGGTCCCACGGGACCGGAATAAAATCCGGCCCCGCGTTTCTACTTCCGTGATCCTGAGGCGGCGTTACCCTTTCAGACGCTTGTTGCACTCGCTCCAATAGCCGCCACCCTTTTGAATCCATTTCAGGCCGCCATTGGCATCGGTTGCTTTGTTCGCCTTATATTGATCGTCACAGGTTTTCATGCGAGCCTTACCCGGCTTTTCATTGGCATAGGCCGGCGCAATGGCGGTGGGAAAGACGGCGGTGCTTGGCGCCGCCGCGGCGGCCGGCGCCATCGGCTTCGTCGCGGATTTCTTGAGCGGATTGACGGGAGACGGCGTGACCGCCGGCGCCACAACGGGAGCCGGAGCCGGGGGGGGCGGCGCCGCAACAACGGGAGCCGGCGGTGGCGGCGCCGCAACTATGGGAGCCGGAGCCGGGGGTGGCGGCGCGGCGACAACGGGAGCCGGAGCTGGGGGTGGCGGCGCGGCGACAACGGGTGCGGGCGCCGCGGGCGGGTTCGCCTTGGTTTCGGTCGTGCACCGGCTATAAAATTGCGGCCACGCTTCGCCGTTCAATGTCCCCGCCGCCTTGGCGGCCTGATATTTTTCACTGCAAATGCGGCGCACGTTGAGAGGGGCCGGGGCTGCCGGAGCCGCCGCGGCCGCGGGCGGGCTCGCCTTGGCGTCGGCCGTGCATTTACTATAAAATTGCGGCCAGGTTTCACCGTTCAATGTGCCCGCCGCCTTGGCGGCCTGGTATTTTTCGCTGCATAGGTGGCGTACGTCTTGGGCCCAACTGTCCCTTGACAGCGCCAAACTAAACACGGCCGAAGCCATGGAGAACCCGAGCAATAAGGAACGGCGCACCAACATTGGTATTCTCCCTGGAAGTCTTCATCGCGAGGCGCCCGCAGCCGATGCGGCCACGTCGCTTTTCGAGCCTCCCGCGAAATCCGCCGCAAGTCAAATCTAAACAATAGGCAAGCGCATCGGCAAAATTGCCCGGCCTTTCAGCGATCGGCGGCATGCCGCGCGTAACCACCCTCCAGTTACTGAACGGGTGCGATTGGGACATCTAATTTAGCCGCTCAGATTTCGCCTCTGGCGGCGGCGACGTCCGCCGCGAAATCCGGGTCCGGCTTCTCGATTCCTTCGCCGAGGGCATAGCGCACGAAACTTTTCAAGCTGATTGGCGTCCCGGCAATCTTTTCCGTCTCCTTGACGGCCTGACCAATTGTCTTGCCCGCATGTTCGGCATGGATCGAGGGCTGATCGAGAAGACAAACTTCCTTGAAGTATGTTTTCAATCCCGACTCAACGATTTTTTCGAGCACATGCGCGGGCTTGCCCGCATTCTTGCCGGCCAGCACCGCTCTTTCGCGCGCCACGGCGGCCGGATCGAGGCCCGCTCTATCCACGGCGAGCGGATTTGCCGCCGCGACATGAAGGGCGATCAAGCGTCCGAGCGGCGCCAGCGCTTTAGGATCGCCCTCCGACTCCAGGGCAACGAGGACGCCGATCCTTCCAAGCCCTTTGGATACCGCATTATGGACATATTGGCCAATGAACCCTTGGCCGATGTGCACCGCGGCGGCGCGCCGCAACGTTATGTTTTCGCCGACCGTGGAGATGGCGTTGGCGATCGCGGCGCCGAGGGTCCCGCCGCCAGGATAGGCGGCGGCTTTCAAAGCCTCGACATCGGTCGTGCCGGTTTCGACGGCAATCCGCGCGATGTTCCTAGCCAGCGCCTGAAACTCCGTGTTCCTGGCAACGAAATCCGTCTCGGAGTTGAGCTCGACAACCACCCCGAAGCCACGGACAAAAACGGCGACGAGTCCCTCGGCGGCGATCCGGCCGGACTTCTTGGCCGCCTTGGAAAGCCCCTTCTTGCGGAGCCAGTCGATCGCCGCTTCGATTTCGCCCCCTGTCTCCCCGAGGGCATTCTTGCAATCCATCATGCCGGCGCCGGTCTTCTCGCGAAGATCCTTCACCATCGCCGCAGTGACGTTCGCCATATCGGTCTTCCTTCATCTTAGGGCGGGCGCTTTCCGGGCGGTCGACTCGCGGGGGTCCGGAAAAGCCGCGAGTCGCGACATCATTTGGCTAACTCGGAAGCCGATGCTTCAGCCAGCGACGAGAGCCCGCGCGAGATCGATCCAGCCGTCGCGTTCGATGCGGCCGGCAAGCTTGAGATCATGATCGATCTTGGCGGCGTTTTCCGGCGTCATGGCGGCGATCTGCCAATAATGATAAATACCGGCATCGTTGAGCTTCTTGACGATTTGGGGCCCGATGCCCGGCAATTTGGCGAGATCGTCGGGGGCGCCGCGCGGCGCGGTAAGGAGCTCGAAAACTTCGCCAGGCGAATCATGACCGTCGCCCGCGACGCCATCGCCGACGGGTGGTTCCTCGGCGGCCGGGGGTTCCATGTCGTCCAAATCGACGCGGACCGAACCTTGCGCGCGCGAAATGCCGTCGAGAGCCGCGCGGGCGCCGAGGTCGCAGTACAGGGCGATCGCCCGACCGGCATCGTCGTTGCCTGGAACCGGATAGGTGATTCCGTCCGGATCGCTGTTCGTATCGAGGACCGCCACCACCGGAATATGCAGCCGCTGCGCCTCCTTGATCGCCAATTGCTCCTTGTTGGTGTCGACCACGAAGATCAGATCCGGGGTGCCGCCCATGTCCTTGATGCCACCGAGCGCCTTTTCGAGCTTATCGCGTTCGCGCGAGATCATAAGGCGCTCTTTCTTGGTCAGTCCGGCGCCGCCGCCGCCTAGCAAGTCGTCTACCTTGCGCAGACGCTGGATCGAGGCTGAAATCGTCTTCCAATTCGTCAACATCCCGCCAAGCCAGCGCGAATTGATGTAATATTGCGCCGATTTTTTCGCGGCGTCGGCAATCGCGTCCTGGGCTTGCCTCTTGGTGCCGACGAAAAGCACGCGGCCACCCCTCGCGACCGTATCGGAGATCGCCTTCAAGGCCTGATGCAGCAACGGCACCGTCTGGGCAAGATCGATGATATGGATATTGTTGCGGGCCCCGAAAATGAACGGCGCCATTTTCGGGTTCCAGCGATGCGTTTGATGGCCGAAATGAGCCCCGGATTCGAGGAGACCGCGCATCGTGAATTCAGGCAAGGCCATGGTCGATTGGTCTCCGGTTAAGGCCGCCGCGGATCGTTGAGGACCTCCCCGGTTGAGTTCCTAAAGAGGAGGAGGCCACCGGAAGCGGCACTTTCAGCAGGGCCCTGCGTTCCGCGTGTGGAATGGAGCTGCTTATAGGACCGAGAACGTCTGAAGGCAAGGCTCGGACGTAAGCTACTTGAAACTGTTGACGTAATATCAAGCCCGTTTATGGATTGACGCTCGCCACCGCGGGCCGAGCAAGCCGCTTGGACTTATGAGGTTTGCGAGAATGAAAGCGATGGACGTCGATGCAACCGTTCTCGCGCGGCGCGCAAAGATTGTCGCCGCGTTGCGGAGCATTGTCCCCGGCGAAGGCGTCATCGATCAGGAGACCGGCCGGCGGCCTTACGAAAGCGACGGCCTGACCGCATACCGGGCTCTGCCCATGGTTGTCGTTTTGCCAGACAGCGTCGCGCAGGTGCGCGCCGTGCTCGCCTATTGTTACAAGCACAATGTGAAGGTGGTGCCGCGCGGCGCCGGGACCTCGCTCTCTGGCGGCGCCCTTCCGCTCGCGGACGGCGTTCTCCTTTCCATGATGAAATTCAATAAGATCAAAGAGATTGATTTCGACGACCGGATCGCCGTCGTCGAGCCAGGCCTCACCAATCTTGCCATTACCCGCGCGGTCGAGCATCGCGGATTCTACTACGCGCCGGATCCCTCCTCGCAAATCGCCTGCTCGATCGGCGGCAATGTCGCGGAAAATTCCGGCGGCGTGCATTGTCTCAAATACGGCCTTACCACCAACAATGTGCTCGGCTGCGAGATGGTGCTGATGACCGGCGAGATCATCCGGCTCGGCGGGCCCCATCTCGACCAAGCGGGCTACGATCTCCTCGCTCTTGTCATCGGCTCGGAGGGAATGCTTGGCGTCGTGACTGAGGTCACCGTGCGGATACTTCGGGCGCCGGAATCTGCCCGCGCGTTGCTGATAGCATTTAACTCCAGCGAATCGGCGGCGGCCTGCGTCGCCGGCATTATCGCGGCCGGCATTATTCCGGGCGGCATGGAAATGATGGACAGACCGGCAATCGAGGCGGCGGAGGATTTTGTCCATGTGGGATATCCGCGCGAGGCCGAGGCGCTTTTGATTGTCGAGCTCGACGGCCCCCCCGTCGAGGTCGATCATCTTGTTGGTCTCGTCGAGACGATCGCCCTGGCGCACAGTGCCACGCAATGCCGGATTTCAACCTCCGAGGCCGAGCGCCTCGCATTTTGGGCCGGGCGTAAGGCGGCGTTCCCCGCGGTCGGCCGCCTCTCGCCCGATTATTATTGCATGGACGGCACGATTCCACGCAAGGAATTGGCAAAAGTTCTCTCAGGAATGCGGGAATTATCGAAGCGCCATGGTCTGCGTATTGCGAACGTCTTCCACGCGGGGGACGGCAATTTGCATCCGCTCATTCTCTATGACGCCAACGCCCCGGGGGAACTCCCTCGCGCCGAAGCTTTTGGCGCGGATATTTTGCGCCTGTGTGTTGCCGTCGGCGGCGTGCTGACAGGCGAACATGGCGTCGGCGTCGAGAAACGCGATTTGATGCCAGAAATGTTCAACGCCATCGATCTCGCCCAGCAAGTGGCGGTCAAATCCGCCTTCGACGACAAGCAGCTTCTCAATCCGGGAAAAGTGTTTCCCATTCTCCATCGTTGCGCGGAGCTGGGCCGGATGCATGTGCATGGGGGCGAGCTGCCATTCGCGGATATTCCGAGGTTTTAGAAAGTATTTTCCGCATTCTGAAGAAGTTGTTCAGGGCACAGGGCGGGTGTAGCGCTCGCTGTGGGGCGGCTGCCGCGTCAGCGCCAGGGGCCATCCTCGCAGCAGGGAGTGGACGGGCTCTGTCATAGCGCTAAGATGAAGCTTGCGGCGCTTTCGACATCACTCCCGAGGGTGACGCCGCTCCTTGCTTCGCAGAATGCTTCGCAGGGCTTGAAGGCGTAATCATCGGCGGTCTCGAACGTTCCATGGACGAACCGAGGCTACTATCACGCCCGGCGTCGTGTTGCCCCGGTTTAGCTCACGGAGTAGGGCGGCCTCTCCCGAGGCGGCGGCGAAGTGCGGCGCGGGGATTTGGAGCAAGCGAAATAATGCGATAGGATCGAGCTTTGGCCCTGCAATTTTTTAAGATTTCCTTTGCGGCTAGACCGGAACCCCGAGCCCTCATCTTTTGCGACGGGCTCATCGAACCCGCTCCAGGATGAAGGGCGAAACTTTTGAAACAGGCTTTATGACGCGCATTCCCCGGATGACGGGCTAGTTTGCTGCGCACTTGGGGCGAGTCAGCTATGATTATTAAAGGAACGACCACGATGATGAGGAGGAATGACGATGGACCGGGTTTTGTTGACAGGCGGGGCAATGGTCGCGGTTGGGATTGTGTTGGCGGCTGCTTTTATGTTCGTCGCCCGTTATGGAGCGACATTCGAGATGCTCGAAGATACCGTCGTGCGCTGGCTCGGCAAGCTGTGAGGAGGCTGGGTACGCGGTGACCGGTTTCAAGGACGGTTTTGCGGATAGGTGGTGAGTGGAGAACTTTTCATGTCGCCTTTACATCTTCATCGTCCGCCGCCAAATTCGTCTTGGTGGCGCCGGTATTGGGACAGCTTTAAAAGGAATTTTCCTGACCGGTCCGGCGAGCAGGCCCGTTCGTTAGTTTTTGTTTTGCTAGCCTTTGCCTCCCTCTTTCTTTTGGCGCGGATCTTTTTCGCCCTCTGGGGCCTTCCGTCCTAACGCGTGCAGTGGCCGGCCGGTGTGGTCGCTTCGAATGACGTCCGCGCCGGGCCAGGAGCGGACTAACGCGTGGACGTTTTGTCCAAAATTAACACTTTTGCATATGAGCCGGGCCCGTGGCTTTCAAGGCCTTGCGCCACGTCAAAGATACTTGCAGAAGTCAGGCGCGTAGCTACCTTCCGGCACGGCGATTTCGGGTCGGCACGGTCAGGCAGATGCTCGACGCTCAGGTGGCGGCATTGAAGGCCGGAGGGAGCCAAGACCAAAGGGCGCGACACCGTGAGCTCCGCGATGAATGACGCATATTGATCCTCGATAATGACAGCCCGCGGGGTCTGGTCGCTTTGCCCTTTATGGCGCCTCATCGTTACCCCAATTGGGAGAAGCGCTCGACCGGATTCTGCATCCGGTGTATATTGACAAACGAGTCGATTTGGATTTTGATGGATTATCATTGGTGACAGGCAACCGCCGAACCGACCGCTCCTCGAACACACAGAGAACATTCATGCGTTTCCCATTAGCAACTCTCCTCACGGCCGCGCTCCTCGTCGCATTGGCCGCAACCGCCGCTATGGCCGCCGATCCTAACGGCCGTATGGGTCTCGCCGTTCCCGGCCCGATCGCGGGCGCGGGTCTTGGCTATCTCGTGCTCGCTGGCGGATATTACCTGGTTCGCCGTTGGCGCAAGCAAAACATCCGGGAATAGCCTCGCTAGGAATTATTGGCGCGCGCGACCCAGTTGGCGCGCGTGACCCGGTCGCGCGCGATCGAAGAACCGCCGCATGGGTGATCCGCTGAACGATGCCTCGGGACGCGTCGATGCCTTGGACGCGGGCGGCGCGATCGCGGCCCCGTATTTCTCGAACATCGGGCAGGCGGTTCGCCGCGGCGAGTTTTTTGCTGGACTGTTCATCCTGGGAATTTCAAACGGGATTTTCGAGCGGATCACTTGGACGATCGCGAACGTCACGATTGAGAACGCGATCTTGGGCACGTTCGGAATCAGCGTTCTGGTTTGGGTTGCGTGCTTTATCGCTGTGTCGCTCCTGCTTCGCCAGCCCCCGGAGCCCCTGACCCGCAACGACCTGATCCTCGGGTTGGCGGTCACCGCCGCCGTGCTCTTCCCCTCCGCTAAGGCGAGCTGGATCGCATTGACGGGGCTCGGGCTTTATGGTTTGCGCTGGTTTGAATTCGGCACGCCGGCGCGCCGGGCGGCCTTCGTCATCCTCGCCGTCACGGTTCCGATGTTTTGGAGCCGACTGGTGTTCGCGATGCTGAGCGATTTGATTTTGCAGGCCGATGCGATTCTGGTCAGTCTGATCGTCGGAACGGAGCGTGTAGGAAACACGGTTGGGTTCGCCGATAACTCAGGCTTTCTCTTGATCCAACCGCCCTGTTCGTCGCTGGCGGATGTCTCTCTCGCGGTGTTGGGGTGGGCCCTTTTTACCCAAGCCCTCGTGCGCCGGCTGTCCTTGAAGGATGTCTGGTGGTGCCTTGCGACTTGCTCCGTCGTGTTGGTGATCAATGTCACGCGCATTGCGCTCATCGGACTTCACCGAGAGGACTTCGAGCTCCTTCATGGCGCGGTTGGAACAGGTGTCGCGGGCTTTCTCGCCATCGTGGCGATTGTCGGGATCAATTTGATCAGGGTTCGCGGTGATCTCTTCGCTCGTACCTAAGCTCGTCTTCTGCGGCCTGCTCGTCCTGACCCTCTCGTTCAAGGTCTCGGTTGGTAGGCGCCCGTTCGTGTCCGGACAAGACGAAATGGTGAGAACGTATATAGCCAGGTTTCTTGCTCGGCATGGATTCCAACCAAATCGGATCATCGCGATCCAAAACCCGATCGGCGCATCAGGCCGTTCTGACAGCTGTCAATTGCTCATCACCGAAGTGGCGTTTCAAGGCTGGGATGGGGATTTTTTTCGCCGGGTGGTCTCGGAGGAGGACCAATTCTTTTTCTTTTTCCGAGACCACAAGTACCAGGACCAACCCGTCTGGCTGACGCGGCTGTCAGGCTACTGGATTAGTTTCCTTCGGAACCTGGGATTTAATGCAGCGGTAGAACCGATTTTGGCAATCGTAGCATCGCCCTCTTGTGACCTGAACGCCATGCCATGGCAAGAAGTCGCCGACCATGTCGCCGCATTGCGACGATGAAACGAAACGTGTTGATGCGATGCAGGCTTGACGTGGTTTACCGACCATGGTCGCCGCGGATGTCCTCCGCCAAATTCGTCTTGGTGGCGCCCGTATGGGACAGCTTTAAAAGGGAATTTTCCTGACCGGTCCGGCGAGCAGGCCCGCTCGTTAGTTCTTGTTTTGCTAGCCTTCGCCTCCCTCTTCTTTTTTGCCTTTTGGCCTGCCAGATTAACTGGTCGCACAGACACAGCTAGCTTGCAGCAGCTGCTGGATACTCATCCCACGTGCGTCCTTCGAGTGTCCTGCCCGTTCGACTTTTGCGGACGCCGCCCCATTGCTTGAAAAAGAACGCCACGCCCTGTTCACGACAGGTATCTCGCAACTCTTCAACCCACCATGTTTCCATAGGCCGCGCACCTGGGCCGGACTCGCCGCCTACGATTGCCCAATGCACGCCCGAAAGATCGACCGCGATAACCGGGCCAATTAGGGGTTCAAAGGAAACAAAACGAATATGCGCCGGAGTTTCACGGAGCAATTGTATCCTCCAGGCATAATCTTGGCTTTCGACCGACGTACCTAACCAAACATTTCGCAATATTGGATATGAACTGTCGCGCAGAACTTCCTGCATCCGCTCTGTACGCTTTGTCAAAATCTGAAATGAGTGCCAATGCGCCGTTTCCATGACCTGCCACACGCCGGAAATTAATCGCTCCGGCACCGAATCTTGAAACAAATCCGACATTGAATTCACAAATATGCGGAGCGGCTTGCGCCATTTCAGCGGCGCCTCAAGAGAGGATTCGTCGAAATTGACATGTCCTGTCCAAACCGCGCGGCGACCAGATTTCCGCGTGGTCCCCGCGTATTTTTCCATGCCCATTGCTTCGAGCCGCGCGGCCATCCGCTGGGCGTAGCAATTCGTGCAACCTGGCGACACCATCGCGCAACCTGCTACCGGGTTCCACGTTGCTTCGGTCCATTCAATGTCTGAACGGCCTGCCATCTCATCACCGCTTTGAGGCGCGGGGGAGGCTCACGGCATGTCCCGCAAGCTTCATCGCCAGATTTCTCGCCGCTGGTTTAGGATTGGCGCATATGATGAACAAATGGTAAAGAATCGCGCCTCGTGAGTTTCTAAGTTCAAGCTGCCTCTCGCAGACGAATGGGAATATCGATTTCAGCCGCTCCAACACGAATTGGCGTAGCCCTTCCACGTTCATCGTTTTCTTCAATGCGGATGAATCCGGCAAAAATAGATCGATTTGTTCTGTTTCTTTATAGGATGCACTTCGCCAATCACATGGTCCGAGGTGATCGTCTATCCGCCTTGCCCATGCCGCCGGAATGTTGCCACGCTTGGCCAACATCCTGTTCAACGGCCCTGTTGGATACAGCAAGGCGATGTCGACGGCCCTTGTGGCGGCGAGGGACTCAAGGGTCGACCAGTTCACCTGCATTCCGTAGGGATCGATGAACACTGCCGCGCGCGTATTTCGCCAATTTATCGACCGGCAAAGATCCTTCAGGACTTGGTTCGCGTCCCCAGTTTGAACGTCGATCGTCCGCGCGGGAAACTCTTCGCGTAGAGCTTCAAGCGCCTCGATATGCTCCTGAGCGCGGTCAATAAAAATGTATCGGTCAAAAGGCGGATCGATCCCGAGCGCAATCCGGACCGACCCATCCTTTGCTTCGCAAACCTCATTCGCGTCGTCACCAAAGAGCGGCCTCCCCCCGGGCCGCTTTACTTCTTTCCGCTCGCCTGTCCCGGCAAAGGCGTCGATATACCACTTTGCGAAACGCTGGTTTTTCAAAGCCTGGGCGTAGGCCGCAAAATAGGAGCGCATTACCGTGAGTTTCTCTTCCGTCCAGCTGCCTCCAAATGTATGCGTCATCGAATGACTCCGCGTCGTTCTATATATGTTCTCACATATAGTCGGCTCCCGCAATAGGTGTGCTCAAAGCTCAATCACTATTTTCCAGAATTCCGCGTCCGCCACACGAATGTCGGCGTTGGTTGAAGAGCGGCCCCACCACGAAACTGACCACCTACCTAGCATCAGCTTCGCCTGAAAATGCTCTGAACATGCTCCGCCGATACGATCCCCACAATGGCCTTGAGCGCGTGCGAGTCGACTCATTAAACGCCAGCCGCCTCGATCGCCTTGGCGCGCTGGAGGGCCGGGCGGGCGAGACAGCGGTCGATATAGGCGCGCAGGGCGGGCCGCGAAGGAACAAGCTTAAAGATATCGATCCCAAAATGGAGATCTAAGCCGATCATGACGTCGGCCGCCGAAAACCGCTCGCCGAGCAGCCAAGGGCCCGCAGCGACCGCCGCTTCGAGCACGTCAAAAACCCGGTCAAAATCGCCAAATCCTGCTGCCTCTTGTCTGACCGAAACATTGGCAGACTTCACCAAAAAGGCCTGCTCGACACAGCCCGGCGAGAAGAACAGCCATCGCAGGTAACGGCCGCGCGCGGGATCCCCAACCGGCGGCGCAAGGCCCGCTTCGGGATGAGCTTCCGCGACATAAGCGCAGATGGCCCCCGACTCCGCGATCGCGACCGTCCCGTCGGTCAGGGCGGGCACTTTCGCCATCGGATTGATGGCGCGAAATTCCGCGCTCTTTTGTTCGCCGGCTGACAGATCGAGCCGGACACGCTCATAGGGAACGCCCGCCTCTTCGAGCACCCAAAGAGCCCGCAGCGAACGCGTGCGCGGAGCCCAATAGAGTTTCATCATAAGCGCCTCCGTCAGGTTGGAAAAACCTACACATGCTCCACCGCGACGATGCCTGGGATCGCCTTGAGCGCGCCCGCGAGTTGCGGCGAAACGGAAAATTTGCCCGGCAGTTTTATTTCGACCTCGCCGCTGTTCGTTAGCAGAATCAAGGAGACTTCGCCGTCCCCCTGTGCACGCAGATTCCGCGCGATCTCGCCGAGCGGAGCTTTGTCGCGCAAAAAAATGCGTAAACCCGTTCCGATCCGGCTCGCCGCAACATCCAAGGGTTCCACCGAGACGATGCGGGCCCGCACCTCCTCGCCTTCAAGCGAAGCCTGCAGGCAAACGAGCACGGAGGCGCCTTTCTCCAGAAGATCGCGATATTGATTGAGACCTTCCTGAAACAAAATCGCTTCATATTGACCGGATTGATCCGAGAGGCCAACGATTCCCATTTTCGCGCCCGACTTGGTCCGGCGCTCGTGCCGCTCAAGCACTGTCGCGGCGAGCCGCGCCGCCGAGGCGCCCTGCTTGACCGCGCCAGCGAACTCCGCCCAGCGCTGCACCCGCAGCCGCGCGAGGATCGCGGCATAGGCGTCGAGCGGATGGCCGGACAGAAAGAACCCAACCGACTCGAACTCGCGCCGTAGCCGCTCGGCGAGCGGCCATGGCTCGACCTTCGGCAACACGATGGGGTCGAGATTTCCGGCCCCGAACAATACGCTTTGGCCGGCAAGCTGCTCGTCCTGGTGGCGTTGCGCCGAGGCGAGCATGGCTTCGGCGCCGGCAAAAACCCGAGAGCGCTCCGGTTCTAACACATCAAAGGCACCGGCCGAGGCAAGACTTTCCAGCATGCGCTTATTGATCTCGCGCGGGTTGAGATTTGCCGCGAAATCGGTCAAATCGCGAATTGCGGACTTCTCTCGGCGAGCTGTTTCGCCACGGCCGTTGATCGCCGCGAGTCCCCGCGCCTGCGACTCCCCGACGCCCTTGATCGCCGACAGGGCATAGCGGATCGCCGGCTCGCCATTGCATTCGGCGGGCTCGAAATCGGCGCCCGATGTCTGCACCGATGGCGGCAAGACCGCGATCTTCAACCGGCGCGCCTCGTTGCAGAATTCGGCAAGCTTGTCGGTGTTCGATTTGTCGAGCGTCATCGAGGAAGCAAGGAATTCGACCGGATAATTGGCTTTGAACCAAGCGGTCCGATAGGCGATCAGCGCATAGGCCGCGGCATGGCTCTTGTTGAAACCGTAGTCGGCGAATTTGGCGAGAAGGTCGAAAATCTCATCCGCGCGCGCTTTATCGAGGCCGCGTTCGATCGCGCCGGTGACGAAGCGATTGCGCTGCGCGGCCATCTCGGCCTTGATCTTCTTGCCCATGGCGCGACGCAAAAGATCCGCCTCGCCGAGCGAAAATCCAGCGAGGACCTGGGCGATTTGCATCACCTGTTCCTGATAGATGATGACGCCAAAGGTCTCCTTGAGGATCGGCGCGATCCTTGGATGGATGTAGTCCGGGGCTTCCTCGCCGCGCTTCGCCGCGCAATAGGTTGGGATATTCGCCATCGGACCCGGCCGGTAGAGGGCGACGAGCGCGACAATGTCCTCGAAGCGGTCCGCGCGCATGTCGACCAGGGCCTTGCGCATGCCGGCGCTTTCAAGCTGGAAGACACCCACCGTTTCGCCGCGTTCCAGCATCGCGTAGGTTTGTTTGTCGTCCAGCGGAATTTTCCCGAGGTCGACCGCGATCCCGCGCCTTTTCAGAAGCTGCACGCAGTTCGCGACGATCGTCAGCGTTTTGAGGCCTAAAAAATCGAACTTCACGAGGCCCGCGGCCTCGGCCCATTTCATGTTGAACTGGGTTGCCGGCATTTCCGACTTCGGATCGCGGTAAAGCGGCACGAGTTTTTCCAGTGGCCGGTCGGAAATGACGATTCCCGCCGCATGAGTGGACGCATTCGAATAAAGCCCTTCAAGCGTCTGCGCGATCTGAAGCATTTTTGCCACGCGGGGCTCGGTCGCGGCGGCTTCCTTGAGGCGCGGCTCCGACTCGATCGCTTGTTTCAGGCTCACGGGCGCCGCCGGATTCTGCGGCACCATTTTGGCCAATCTGTCCAGCTGGCCGAGCGGCATTTCGAGGACACGCCCGACATTGCGCATCACCCCGCGCGCCAGAAACGATCCGAAAGTGATGATCTGCGCGACCTTATCGTCGCCGTAGCGCCGCCGGACATAGGCAATCACTTCGTCGCGCCTCTCCTGACAGAAATCGATATCGAAATCCGGCATGGAAACGCGTTCCGGATTGAGGAAGCGCTCGAATAAGAGACCGAAGCGAATCGGATCGAGATCGGTAATAGTCAGCGCGTAGGCAACCAAGGACCCGGCCCCCGACCCGCGTCCCGGCCCAACCGGAATAGCGCGCGATTTGGCGTATTTGATGAAATCCGCGACGATCAAAAAATAGCCGGGGAAATTCATCTTGACGATCACGTCGAGTTCGAAGGCAAGCCTTGCGCGATAGTCACTGGCCGTGAAGCCAGGCGCCGGGCCATGCGCGGCGAGACGCGCCGCTAGTCCCGTCTCCGCCTCGGCGCGGAGCTCTTGTGCCTCCTGTTCGATCCCGCCATTCACGGCAAAACGCGGCAGAATCGGTTTGCGTGTCAGCGGCCGGTAGGCGCAACGCAACGCGATCTCGACGCTGTTACGGGGTGCCTCCGGAAGGCTGGCAAAAAGCGCGATCATTTCCGCGCGCGTCTTGAAACGATGCTCGGGCGAAAGCTGGCGACGCGCGCCGTCGCTGACGACGGTTCCGTCGGCGATGCAAATCAAGGCATCGTGCGCTTCATAGTCCGAGGGCGCCGCGAAAAACGCTTCGTTGGTCGCAACAAGGGGGAGCGAGGCGCGATAGGCGAGATCGAGGAGACGCGGTTCGATCGCGCGTTCGGAGGCAAGCCCGTGGCGCTGGATTTCGACATAGAGCCGGCCGGGAAACAGCTTCTCGAGCGCCGCCGCGCGGGTAAACGCCAGTTCCGCCCGGTCATGGGCGAAGGCTCGGTCGAGGGGACCGCTTGGGCCGCCGGTGAGCGCGATCAGCCCTTGCGTTCGCCCTTCGAGACCCACGATCTCAACATGCGGCGCGTCGCCCGGTTCAGGATCGAGCCAGGCGCGCGAGGTAATGTGCATCAGGTTCGAATATCCGGCGGCGTCCTGGGCCAAGAGCACGATGGATGCGTGGCAAGTGCTCGCCTCGCCGCGCGGCGCCCTTGCCGCGCCGTCTCGAAAGTCGATGGTAATTTGCAGACCGATGATCGGCTGCACCCCTTCTTTCGCCAGTTTCTCGGAAAACTCCAAGGCGCCGAAGAGGTTGTTCGAATCGGTAATCGCCAGCGCCGGCATCGCATCGGCGAGGGCAAGCCTGGCGAGCTTGGCGACCGGCATCGCCCCCTCGCGCAGGGAATAGGAGCTGTGCACATGCAGATGCACGAAGCCAACATCGTCGAGGATGCGGCTTGGGTCGCCGGCGCCGTTGCTGTCCGATTTGTTGCCGTGCGCGTGCGCGATCATTGCTTTCGTACCAATTGCCGCCCGCGCGGCCAAGCCGCCACTCTGCCCGCGGCCGGGTTCACGATACCGCCGCCGTACCCCCTTCCGCCCGCAGCCAGGCATGCGCGAGCTTGACCGGGGCCTCGGCATGGCCACATCGCCGCCTCCGGCAGGACATGGCGTAATCCATCGCTTCCTCCACTCCAGGCCGCCAAGGCTACGGCGCCCTTGAACGCGGTTCGAATTGCTGGGGAGTGGGAGGAACTGGGCTGATATTGGTATAAGCAGCGGATGCAAACCGGACAACCGGACCTGCTTCGATTTGTCTTTCGCGCCGGGAAGACGGCGGGAGGCATTGGCGGCCTCCCCGCGACGGCATTCGTCTTACCCCACGTGACGGCATGGACATTGGTGGCGATGAAGCGAACGGTGGCGCTATTGTGGCGGGGCGCCAGCTATGACAAAATAGTGTTTCCTCTTGGCCAATAGCAGTGAGTATGCAAACACCGTGTTATTGCACCAGGCGACGGCAGGCCCCGTGTTGGCCGAGCAGTCGATGGGCGCGCGGGCGGCCGGGTTGAGAGCCGTCGCGCAGGTGGTGTCGCCTGGGTTGCATACAGGCCAGGCCGGCACTGAGGGCGGCACTCCCTGCGGTTGGTACTTGAGCTTGATTTTATATCGCTGACCTGAATTGTCCACCCAGGTTAACGGACAGATATTGGGGTTTGTCGAACTGATGACAAAGCTGGGGAAATCGGGATTCACCATCAGGTTTGGACCATTTGTGCAGATACCGTACTTCGTAAACTGGACGCGATCGGTTTTCGCAAATCCAAAACTCACGTTAATAAATGGGGTAGCGTGGTTCGGGTTCGGCAATCCGTTCACCCCTCCGACGGCAAGGATAAGCCCGTCGCCGGCGACTTGCATATTCCCCACGGCGTCGTCGACAGAGTAGGCATAGACATACGGCGCGTTAATATAGTCTTTACCATGAATCAGCACGCCGTAGGGGTTGAACCGTCCTTTTAGCAAATTTCCGCCTACCTCATCTGGCCAATACTGTAATCTATCAAATTCCTCTTTGACCGCCTGATACCTGGTATAAATCCTTGATCCATCAGGGTTGCAGCACGTGAAGTAGCCTGGGGTATTTTCAAGCAGGTTACCCTGGGCGTTAGTACAATTATCATTAAATGGACTCCAGCCATGCACCGACCGCAGCGTCAACGCCCTGGTGCGCGTCACGGGTTTGGGATGCATCTTGTCGGAGTTGCAGCCAAACGACGGATCCGTGTAGGTCGCCACGTAGTTGCGATAGTTGGCCCCGAACAGCGCTCTCACATCGCGCATTGAAGGACAAATTGGCGCTGTACCGTTATTTTCGACGCATATTTGCCAAAGTGTTGCCATTTTGTCTATGGGTGCCCATGGGTATGGAGGCGGCGGCGGCCCCGGCAGCGGCGGCCCCGGCGGCGTCATATCTGGATCGCCCGCAAAAATATGGAGGGCCGACGGGATCTTTAGAATTGTTGCCCCTTGGTCGTCCTTGAATTGCGGCCAGCCTGTCCACGGGAAACTCGGCATGGTGAATTTTATGAGAGCGGCCCTAAAGTCCTCGATGGACGTTATCATTCCGATATAACCAACTTGAATGTTATTAAACGGCTCCATCGCGACCGGCATGAAAGCGGTATCGACATAAGAGACATCGTAATCGACGTTATGCACATCCAGCCCAAATGGATCCGTGTTTTGGTTGACAGCACTTAAGGTATATTCGGTCAGCTGAGTCGGCTCGTTGTTCTTCAAACCGGCCGAATCCTTGAAGATTTGCAACGGCTGACAGCCGGAACACGTCGGGAGGGCAGCGCCTACGATGGGGCTGCATTTGGATTTGGCGGTGGGGGTGGTACAGATGCTGGGGACGGGGGAGTTATCACATTTGACCTGGCACCCCCTTGCCGGTAAATTCGTGCCAGTATAGTCCGCCGTTAGGGCCGGTGGCGGTTGATGAAACGCATTTAGGTGTTTAAAGATTTCAATGCGTCCACCCCCCCACCAATCGATATATTGATCGGGCAATTTCGGGTTTACCTGAGCGGTAGGAACCAATTGCGTATAGAATGGAAGCGTTATCGTTACATTGCCGTGTGGCGGAATGCCGTCTCCCGTGGGATTGATATAGAGTCGAAATTGGTTAAGCTTGGGGAATGGTTTGTCGCCAAGTTTAGCCTTGGGAACCATTAACGCCGCCTGCAAGAAAAGATCTGTCGCGGCCGTGCCGCTCGAAAGCACCGGGTAAATGTTGTATGTGTCGGAATTATTGTAAATCTTGACTGTCATCGTAGGCACGGGCGGCGAGGGCATGCTCTGCGCGGCGGATTTGCCGGCATAACCAAGGAATAGCGCAAATAAGAGGGCCGCCAAGCCCGTTGCCGGTGTTGATCGGTCTACCCAAAGTGGTTTCATAGCTACCATTCGACTTGGAGATCATGTAGTCTTGCTTGAAAGGCAAATTTCTTCACGCGAGGGCGCGCCCGCAGCCTTCTGTGAGCAGCATCAAATCACATGCCCGCCAAGCTCACCGACCTCCTAATTGACAGCAACGCCATGGGCTGCACAACTTTGCGGTGGGCCCTGCGTTATCCGGCTCCAACCGCCGACGCCGCGGCAGAACTGATCCGTTTGGACGAACACAGTTTACGTGCCGCCGGGATCGCGCGATTCAATACTTCGCCGTAACGGGGGCCTCGCAGATCCAAGTTTCTAGGATCCGCGGACCATCGGGGGTTTCGACCTGTTGAAAGGCGTAACATTCGATTCTTGGCCGATGATAGACATAGCCGTAGGGATAAGGGATACCAAAAAAGGGCATTCCATCGACGGTCCCGACCGGCCTCGCCTGCGAGGGAACCGGCGACATCAGCATGCCCAGGCCCAAACCCGCCGCACCAAATTTCCGGAGGCTCATTTTGGGTGTCCGTTATGTTTGCAAGCAATGACTTGTCTTTATCGCATGAGTTGCGGCTCGGAACAAGCGGCAGCCCCTTGGCTTTGCGGTGATAGGCAAAGGTTCGTTTCCGCTGTGGCCCAAGTGCCACAGCCAAGGCGATCAGGTGTCCGGGCCGCCGTCAAAGGGATGACGTGGCGCCGACCTCGTTTGCCAGCGAAACCCAAGATCGCGGATTTCGGCTTCGAGGCATTCGACCTCAAGCCGCAGCGCCCGGCCGGCGGAGAAAATAAACTCCACAAACCCCGCGGGAGGCTCGGTTTCCTTGAACCCGATATCCAGGAGATTGAGAACGAGCGACTCGTCTCGACAATGAAAGCCCAGGCAAGAAACCTTGAGAACGCGCCCGAAATGCAGGCCCGTCCGGCAGCGCTCGCAGTAAGGGCGTCCCCTTTGTTTCGCGGCGGCCCGCACCCAATCGAACCTCGCCGCGACCATCGCGAATTGTTTCGATTGGGGCAAAAAGGCCATTTCGCCGACCCGCACCAAGGCGTCTTGAAGATTTGCCGCGATCACCGCGAGATCGTCGGCGTCGAACGCGATCAATCGAGGAAGGTCCGGCATCGGCGCCTCTTTGTGGGGTATCGTGGCATCGCTCCCTGGCGCGCCGGGCCGATAGAGGCGCCGCGCGCGCTGCCCTTTCTGGAGTTGGGATGCATTAGGCCATTGTCAAGCCAAGTGGGGCCCGGTTCGCGGAAAGAAATGCGGTAAATCAAGAACCTAGATGAGCGGTGACGGCACGCGCCTCATGGGCCGAATGGGGTGGTCTTGCAGTTTGAATTTCCGCCGTGGGTCGGAAGCGGTCATCGACTCCGGTCAGGTTTTAGGCTATGATACTCGCGTGGCGCGCGTGCTCCGTCGGCGAAGAGTCGCGCGCCCTTACGGCGCAAGACTCCCAGGGAACATGGACATGCCTTTTGTCGATACCGGTAAACTAGAAGTGTTCGAGAAGGGCATAGGAGGCTGGCGCGGGCGCCAGTTCCACTCGCCCAGCATGACCTTCTGCCACTGGGAATTCGACAACGGCGCTGCTGTTCATGAGCACTCCCACGCCAAGAAGAGGTTTGGGAGATATTGGCGGGCGAGCTCGAGGTCACGATAGACGGCGTCACTCAAATCGCCGCACCGGGCGTGGTGGCAATTGTTCCACCAAACGTAGTCCATTCAGTGAAGGCGCTCCGTGCCGGCAAGGCAATCGTCGTCGACTATCCGCTGCGCCCGAATATCTGATTGCCGGTCGAAGTGTCACGCGACAATCCTTGCGACTACAGCAGGTTAGTTCGATCAGTCGCACGGGATACCGCCGCCGCTTGCGTCTGGATTGGCAAAAGATGATTGGCATCCTGCTCCCCGTACTCACCTTCCTCGCGGCGCTGGGCACCGGGTTGATAGCCGGCCTGCTCTTCGCATTTTCGGCCTTCGTGATGGATGCCCTTGCCCGCCTCCCGCCGGAGCAAGGCATTGCCGCCATGCAGTCTATCAACGTGGCGGTGCTCAATCCGTTGTTCGGCACGGTGTTTTTCGGAACCGCTGTGTTGTGCGTCGTCCTGGCGGTCGCCGCCTTCTTCAGGTGGGGCGAAGCCGGCGCGATCTATCTCTTTGCCGGCAGTCTGCTCTATCTCGTCGGCACCATTGTGGTGACGATCGCGCTCAACGTGCCGCTGAACAACGCGCTGGCGGCCGTGGCGCCGAACAGTGCCGAAGGTGCCGGCCTGTGGACGCGCTACATCGTCAGTTGGACGGCCTGGAACCATGTCCGGACGGTCGCAGCCCTGACGGCATTGGCATCGTTTATCATGGCGCTCCGATAGCCGAGCCAACCGTTGCCGGAGAGTTTCTCGCAACGAGGCTGTTTGGATTGGATCTCTGCCATACTTGCTGCATGGGCGGAAATTCTCGTGCGGCCGTCCGCGCGCTCGAAGCGGGCGATCCGGCGATCCAGTCCAAGCGAGGCTTCCGCTATGAGGTTCTTTCCATGCTCCGCGCGAAATTTTAGCCGCAACCTTTGCGTGCGTGGCAATTGCGACAAACGAGGAGCAATATCAAACCGGTTTCAAGCATCAAATCACGCTCAGGCAAACCGGACGCGCGGACGGGGAAAACATGGGCGCAGCGCGGGGATTTCGTCGAAATCCATGGCAAACCGCGCCGAGCCCGCTACATTGGGGCAAGGTTTTGCGTCTGCCGAACGGGTCTCCCGGCGCCTTGGGTTGCCAGACAGGATCGATGAAGACACCAAAGCAGTCCGCTGGCTCCGGCCTGGCGACGCGTTCCGCCTCGCCTGGGCCCGCGCCTGAGCTTTTAGTGGAACAGCGTTTCGAGGGCCGCGCGATAAAAATCCGCGGCGCGCGCGAGCACAACCTTAAAAACATCGATCTCGCCCTTCCGCGCGACAAACTGATTGTGTTCACCGGCCTTTCCGGCTCCGGGAAATCTTCGCTGGCCTTCGACACGATCTATGCCGAAGGCCAGCGCCGCTATGTCGAATCGCTTTCGGCCTACGCGCGCCAATTTCTGGAAATGATGCAAAAGCCCGATGTCGATCAGATCGACGGCCTGTCGCCGGCGA
>Ga0185299_10001607_pt1 | contig 41231 bp, 35 predicted proteins | sample PaiPotPPA55metaG_FD_128002 | JGI IMG/M metagenome (GOLD analysis project Ga0185299, IMG submission 128002) | Iron sulfur acid spring bacterial and archeal communities from Banff, Canada, to study Microbial Dark Matter (Phase II) - Paint Pots PPA... ...
ACCCAAAACCAAAATTAAATCCAAATACCGTGTGCCCGCGCACCATCCTTGGAAGAGAAACCCATGGAAGCGGACGTTTCTACTTGGCGGAAAACCGGACATTTCTATTTTGCGTTGACAGCATGACATCTATTCCGGTGATCGGGAAATCCTGTTGGCTACGGCGATTCAACCGAGGCGTTTTTGATGGCGTGCTCGACGGCATCCTTGACGACAACCTCATTCCGACCGTGGTCGGTGATGCTGTCGTAAAGGAGTTGCGCAGGTCCGGGATCTAATTCCCTGCTTTAGTCAGCAGTGATAGCGGCGGCGGTTTGTTGAAGAAACTTATCGGACTCGGCTTGGAGATCGGTGCCAGCGATTTCAACTTGTCTGCCAACGTAGGTGGTGGCGATTCGCTCTGCTAGTTTGTCGGCGGTCTGGTAGTAATACTCGGAGATTTGCCGATGGCCTCCCTCATGTTCGGAGACGTGCGGAGTTACAACATCCGGTACCCAGATGGAGATGTTCGGCTGCAAGTCCATTTTGATGTGCGCGACGGTGATAGTGGCGTGCGTGGCGTCGGTTTGGCGAGTCTGTCCAGCAACAGTAGCGTTAGATGAAAAATCAGAATCGTATGCAGAGTTTTCCCCGCGGTTCAAAGATGGCATGTCTGGCGGCGGGTTCGCTGGGTCAAAAGTGCGGCGTGAGAAGTTGACAGACTGCTTGTTGACTGTCACGGCTGACCGCTCTTTGTGCGGACGATTGCACGAGAGAGTCCACCAGCTGAGTAAGCCGGGTAGCGCGGCGACTAAGACTGAGGGTGCAGCGAATCGCCGCGAGAACAATGTTGCCTCCGCACTCATTTTGCGAGCACGCACTGAGCTGAAGCTAAGAATATGTGGGCGCGGATGACGCGAAAGACACTCGCATTGAGTCATTGAAAAAAGCAAAACAACAGCGAAAACTGGACGCGGCGGCAGGTCGGCAGATACACTTCCATTCTCCAATTACGCTGGGTAATTCAATTTCTCTAGGATGCCTCAGGGATGCTGCGTTTTTACACTGCGGGTGAATCGCACGGACAGGCGTTGCTGGCTTTTATTTCGGGGCTACCGGCTTCGCTGCCTGTGGATGTGGCGTTCATTAACCACGAACTGCACCGCCGGCAGCTAGGGTACGGGCGCGGGGGTCGACAGAAAATCGAGAAGGATCGGGCGGACATTTTTGCCGGGGTGCGGCATGGGAAAACAATCGGCGCTCCGGTGGCTTTGCGGATTGAGAATCGGGACTGGGCGAATTGGGAAGATAGTTTGCCGGTGGAGGAATCAGCGGAATCCGCGGGGAAGGAGCGCAAACTGGTGGCGCCGCGGCCTGGGCATGCGGATCTGGCGGGATCGCAGAAATTTAATTTTCATGACGCGCGATATATTTTGGAGCGCGCGTCGGCGAGAGAGACGGCGGCGCGGGTGGCGGCGGGAGCGTTTGCGAAACTATTGCTTCGCGAATTTGGGACGGAGATTGGGAGTCACACGATTCGCGTGGGGCATTTTGCCCTGGAGCGAACCGCTACGTGGGAGGAGATTCGGGCGGTGAGTGGGGATCTTGAATCGCCGCTGCGTTGCGTGGGCGCGGATTTGCAAGACAAGATGAAAGCGGAAGTGGACGCGGCGCTGAAAGCCGGGAATACCGTGGGAGGAATTTTTGAGGTGGTGGCGCACAATGTGCCGATTGGACTGGGAAGCCATGCACAGTGGGATGAAAAACTGGATGGCCGGCTGGCGCAGGCGGTGATGAGCATTCAGGCGGTGAAGGCTGTGGAGATCGGGGCAGGTGTTGCAGGCGCGGGATCCTATGGCAGCGAAGTACAGGATGAGATTTCTTACGATCGAGGCGCGAAACGATTCTTGCGGTCATCCAATCGCGCCGGGGGCGTTGAAGGCGGAATTACCAACGGGCAAGACGTAGTGGTGCGGGGATATTTGAAGCCGATTTCCACGTTGAGGCGGGCGCTGCACACGGCGGATATGGTGACGAAGGAGCCGGTGCAAGCGGCGTACGAGCGCTCGGACTGGTGCGTGGTGCCGGCAGCGGGGGTAGCGGGCGAAGCGATGGTAGCACTTGTGTTAGCGGATGCTTTTCTGCAAAAATTTGGAGGAGATTCGCTGGCGGAGATGCGGCGGAATTTCGATAACTATGCCCGACAAATCGACGAGTTCTGAGCCTGTGGCGGCGACGGCTGAAACTGATGCGCCAGCAGTGCCCACCGGACCACCGCGAAAGATTTATTCCATTATTAAATACGGTGATCCCATTCTGGAAAAGCCTACGGCTGTGATTACGGAGTTTGGTCCCGCGCTAGAGGAGTTGACGGAGGATATGTTCGCGTCGATGTATGCGGCGCAAGGCGTGGGGTTGGCTGCTCCGCAGATCGGCAAAAATCTGCGCCTGACGGTGGTGGACGTGACCGCGGGAAAAAATCCGGAAGGAAAAATTGTACTTATCAATCCGGAAATTATTCATGCGGAAGGCGAAAAGCGAGAGGAAGAGGGTTGCCTTTCTATTCCCGGGTTTCGGGGGTACGTGGTGAGGCCGCAATTTGTGACAGTGAAAGCGCAAAACGCCAAGGGCGAGCCTTTTGAAATTCGCGGAGAAGATTTGCTGGCGAGAGCGTTCTGCCACGAGATCGATCATCTGAACGGCATCCTGTTCATTCAGCATCTGAGTATGCTGAAACGCGACCTGATCCGGCGCAAGATCAAAAAGCTAAGAAAACAAGGCGAGTGGTGAACTGTAGTTAAAGATTGGCCTGCTGTTCCTCAAAATTCCTGCATGGATTTCTCGTTGCTGTCGTAACGTCAAATTAGGTTGAATACGTCCCATAACTATTGCTGGCCGGAAGGATACTCATGCGGATAGTTTTCTGCGGAACGCCTGCCTTTGCGGTGCCTACGCTGAGGGCCATACTGGCGGAACCGAGTCATACGGTGGTGGCGGTGATTACGCAGCCGGACCGGCCGCGAGGGCGCGGGCAGGAGGTGTCGTTTTCTCCCGTTAAACAAGCTGCGTTGGAAGCGCGAATACCGGTGCGTCAACCGTCGAAGATTCGCGCTCCTGAGGCGAGGGAGCTGCTGCAGAATTTCGAGCCCGAATGTTTCGTAATTATCGCCTATGGACAGATCATTCCGGCCGGACTTCTGCCTCTTTCGAGGTGCGGCTGGATCAATCTACATGCTTCGCTGCTGCCAAAATATCGCGGAGCGGCGCCGATCAATTGGGCGATTGCCAACGGCGAGACCTCGACAGGGTTAACTACCATGCGGATCGATGCGGGCATGGATACCGGAGACATGTTGTTGCAGCAAGAACTTGAGATTTTGCCGGTGGAGACGGCGCCGGAGTTGGCGGCGCGAATGGCCGAAGCCGGTGCGAAGTTAATGATAGAGACATTACGCGGACTGCCGGATGGATTGGTTACGCCAAAGAAGCAGAAAGATGCGTTGGCGACTTACGCGCCTTTGCTGAAAAAAGAGGATGGAAGAATTAACTGGGAACGGCCCGCTTTGGAGATTTTCAATCGCATGCGAGGTTTTGAACCGTGGCCAGGGGCGTACACCACGTTTCGAGGGAAGACCTGCCACCTTTCGGGCGAACCCGCAAGGCGAGAAGGAGCGCCAGCGGCTCCGGGAACGTTGCTTCTGGAAGACGGCGAATTGCGAGTAGCTTGCGGGGACGCAACCGTTTTACGTGTTTTGACCGTCAAACTGGAAGGACGCGCGGAAGTGTCGGCACAAGAATTCGTGAATGGGGCACGGTTAGCCAAAGAAGAACGCTTTGGTAACAGCTAAATTGCGCGTGGGCCAACGCTGAGGCATACTCGGCTTCTCCCTAGTTTTTCGTAATCAGGCAATTTCGAATCGTCATACCGATTGGAGTTCACTGTTAATGATCAATTTTGGCCCAGCAAAAAAGTATGGACGCCGGAGTGTAGGGGCGAAGGATGTCATTTGTTTGGCATGCCGTACGGTGGCGTGCGGGGTTGTTTGCGCGCAATTGGCGGCGGGACCTGGTGGTTGGGCCGCCGCGCAAAATTCCCCGGCGGGCCGTGCAGAAGTTGCGTCGTCGAGGGAGGCCACGGCTAGCACTGCGAGCGCTTTCTCAACTTCGATGGACGCCAAGAAAGTCGTGAACGACCCGGTGTTGAAGGTGATGCAGGCAGAGCTTTCGCGTGCCAGTACCGAGTTGGGGAAAACTGACCAGGCGCCTTATTACCTGAGTTATACGGTGTACGACCAGGACTATGTAGTGCTTGTCGGGGCCTACGGGAGCTTGTTGACGGATGCGGCGGCCAAACGGCGACAGGCGGACGTCACCATGCGGGTGGGGACGCATGCGCTGGACAATACACACGGGCAGAGCCGGGCAAGCGGAGTTACGTCGGGATCTTTGCCGCTGTCGGATGATCAAGACGCTATCGGGCGAGTGCTTTGGGAACTGACAGACCGGGAATACAAACGAGCTGTTCCTTCGCTGATGAATGTGCGAACGAATACGGCGGTACGCGCAGAAGAAGAAGATAAGTCGCCCGATTTCTCGAAGGAGGCTTCGGCTATACACATTGGAGAAGCGAAGGCTCCCCTTACGTTGGACCGCGAGACATGGGAAGGCGAAATCAAGAGATTGTCAGCGATATTTCGGAAGTATCCCGACGTTTATTTCGGGAGCGTGATGTTGCAAGTGCAGAACTCGAATGCGCGGATGGTGAACAGCGAAGGAAGCATGGTGGTTACGCCTAGTGCCTCCACGCGGTTGATTATGGAAGCGCAAACCCGGGCCGACGACGGTATGGAGTTGTTGCGGGTGGAAACTTTCCAAGCACCGACCGCCAAAGGATTGCCGGCGGAAAGCGAATTGTCCGCGAAAATCGAGAAAATGGCGGCGGATTTGAAGGCGTTACGCGCGGCTCCGGTCGCGGAGCCTTATGACGGGCCGGCGCTACTGAGTGGACGGGCGGCGGCGGTGTTTTTTCATGAAGTGCTAGGGCACCGGCTGGAGGGGCATCGGCAGCGAGACGAGGAAGAAGGGCAGACCTTTACGAAGATGGTGGGACAGGAAGTGTTGCCGAAATTTCTAAGCGTGACGGACGATCCCACGACGAAGCAGATTGGCGATGTGAAACTTTCCGGGTCCTATGATTTTGATAATGAGGGAACACCGGCGCAGCGTGTGGATGTCATTCAAAATGGAGTGCTGAAGAATTTTTTGATGTCGCGGATGCCAATCAAGAATTTCGGAGTTTCCAATGGGCACGGACGAAACCAGCCGGGACTGATGCCCACTGGGAGACAGGGAAATTTGATTGTGACTTCCAGCCAGACGATTCCTGAAAAAGAGATGCGTCAGAAGCTTATTGACGAAGTGAAGAAACAGGGGAAGCCGTACGGGCTGTACTTCGACGACATACAGGGCGGGTTTACGCTGACGACGCGGTCTTTGCCACAAGCGTTTCAGGTGCTTCCGGTGATTGTTTACAAAGTTTATGTTGATGGGCGACCGGACGAGCTGGTGCGCGGAGTGGATATTGTGGGCACGCCGCTGGCGGCGCTGACGCGCATTGTAGCTACTGGGGATCAGGAGCACGTATTCAACGGAATTTGCGGCGCAGAAAGTGGGAGCGTGCCGGTAGCGGCGGTGGCGCCGGCAATTATTTTCTCGGAGATGGAAGTGCAGAAGCGGGCGCATGCTCATGAGCGGCCGCCGATTCTGCCGCCACCGGGATTCGAAGACTCGGCGCCTGCTGTCGCAGCGCAAAGCGTGGCACCTGTAGCTACGCGTACAGGAGCGCGCCCGTGAAGAAAACTTACCTAGCTTTACTGAGCGGGATTTTATTTTTTGCGGCGCAGATTGTTGGAGCGCGCACTGCTGTAAATGAGAAGGCCGTGAACGATTCGCGGGCGACAGAAACTGCCAGGCCTGTAAACACAGGCAGGCCGGCAGATGCAGGCAGGGCTCTAAATTCCAGCGCGATGACGGCGGCCGTCGCGGCGGCCAAGGGCGACGCATTACTTGAAGCGCTGCTCACGGAACTATCGCGGTCTTATACTCATTTGAAAATGGATCAGGTTCAGGCGCCTTACTACATCGAATACCGCGTCAACGATGTGGACGATTACAGCGCGGAGGCGGCATTTGGCGCACTGGTACAGAGCCAGCGGGTGCACGTGCGGATATTGCGAGTGGTGGTGCGTATCGGAGATTACAAACAAGATAGTTACTTCAGCCAGGGTGTAGGGGAGACAAATATTCTGCCGCTGGATAACGACCCCATCGCTTTGCGTCACCAGATCTGGACGGCCACAGATGAGGCGTATAAGAGCGCGGGGGAGGCATACGCGGAAAAACAGGCGGCACTGAAACAGTTCAGCGCGGATCCGAACGCGGTCGATGATTTCGCCAAAGAGCCAGAGGTGATCTCGTTGGAACCGGTAACGACATTAAAGGTCGATCAGAAGGAATGGAAGAAGACGCTCGAGGATGTGACGGAGCTATACAAGCAGTATCCGGATGTGCAGTCTTCGACGGCGTCGGCACGGTTCACGGGAGTGAACGAGTATTTTGTGAATTCGGAAGGGACAGTAACACGTAACGGCCGAGCGACGTACAGCGTGCAATTGAACAGCGCGGCCCAGGCCGAAGACGGAATGCGCGTGACGCGCAATCCGGCGTGGATGGTGGCGCGTGCAGAAGAATTACCGAGCCACGATCGATTAATGAACGATGCGAAAAAAACATTGGAAACCGTGGTGGCGTTGCGAAACGCGCCAATCGTGGAAGAGGAATACCGTGGTCCGGTTTTATTCGCGCCGGACGCGGCAGATGACATCGTAGCCTCGTTGATTGGACAGAACGTTGTGGGGCGCAAGCCACAGCTTGGAAAGCCAAATCGCACCACGGGGTCGTTTGCGTCCAGTTACAAGACGCGGGTGCTGCCAAACTTTTTGACAGTGGTAGATGACCCGACGCTAAAAGAATTTCACGGCAAGAGCACGGTAGGAAGTTATGACGTAGATAGCGAGGGCGTCAAGGCACAGCGCGTAACCGTGATTGATAACGGAACGTTGAGCAATTATCTGGTAGGACGCCAACCGATACGTGATTTCACGACCTCGAACGGGCATGGCCGGGCTGCGCCAGGAGTCTTTCCCTCTGCGGGCGTCGGCGTGTTGGTAGTGGAGACAACGGACGCGCTAAGTCCCGCGGCGTTGAGGCAACGTGCGCTCCAGATTGTGGCGGATCAAGGATTGCCATACGCGTATCGGGTAGACACGCTTGGGCCGGGTAACACGCCACGCTTGCTTTACCGGGTATATGCGAAGGACGGTCATGAAGAATTGGTGCGCGGGGCGGTGTTCAGCGAACTGGACGTGCGCGCAATGAGGAGCGATTTGATTGCTGCGGGTGATGACCCGCTGGTGAGCAACCGATCTGGAGGAGCGCCGACGACGATCATCAGCCCGTCGCTGCTGTTCGGAGAACTGGAAGTGAAACGAGCGGACACCAGCAAGGACAAATTGCCGGAATATCCTGCGCCGCCGTTGGTGGCGTCGAGAAGCGCACGGCAAGACAAAGACTCGGATTAATTATTTGTTGTTGAGTTGGGATTCTATTTATGACCCTGCGCGAACGACTGGAATGGGTAAGCAGGATGTCGCTGCTGGTTTTTATTCTGGCGTCGGCGGCATTTCTAAGCGCAATTACGGCCATGCGGGTGGCCATTCACGGGCGTGAAGTGACGATGCCGAATCTTGTCGGGAAGAACGTTACGGAGGCCAGCCACCTGTTGCGCTCCCGCGGTTTAGTTTTACGTGTGGCGGACCGTGTGTATAGCGACTTGCCGACAAATGTGGTGGTGCGACAAACGCCCACCGCAGGATTGTTGATGAAGGTGTCGCAACAAGCTCACGTGGTGCTCAGCCTGGGGCAAAGGCAACTGACCATTCCCCGGCTGGAAGGAACTACGCTCAGGGTTTCTCGTATAGAGATGCTGCGCGAAGGGCTGCAAATCGGGGAAGTTTCCAATATCACGTTGCCCAAAGTCCCCGCGGACACGGTGGTGATTCAGAATCCGAAGCCGGGGATTGGGGCGGCTACGCCGCGCGTGGACGTATTGGTATCGCAGGGCGACCGGGATAAGGCGTACGTGATGCCACACTTGGTGGGGCTGAATGAAACCGACGCGCAGCACCGTCTTGATATTGCGGGACTGCGGCGCAAAGTGAACTATGTGACAGCTCCGCAGTGGCCGCATGGCGCGGTGGTGGATCAGACGCCGTTGGCGGGGACGCGGATTCCGGCTTCTGCGCCGGTGGAGCTGACGATAGCTTTGTAGATCTGCGTAAAATCGATAATTGATGTGTAAGTTCGACTGCGTCTGGGACGGAATCAGAGGCTTCGTAGTTATGGATTCCTCGCTAAAAGACCCACCCTCCGACTAACTGAAATATTCCTCAGAAACGGTAAGAATAAGAAGAAGATGGGAGGCAACCCCGGGGTATGGGGGTGGTTCTTATTGACGGGATTGACCTGGCCGAAAGGGGCAAAGTTGGGTGCGGGCTGGCCTTTCGTTCAGGTTATAATTCCGGGGTTCGGGATTGGGGCGGCTTTCGCCTGGCGGCCGCGGCAGACGTTCGAAGGAATTTCAACATTTTAGAGAGGTGTTGTTTGCTACGTACTCGACCGTATGCAACTCGGAATCGTTTAGCGTTTTTGTTGATGATGGCGACTTTCCTCATGGGGGCGAGGCAGTCCGACGCCCAGATCCTGCACAAGAAAAAGAAGGTTGATAAGTCCACCAGCGCGGACAACAACGTCCAGCCGGATAAAGTTTTATATGACCGCGCCGCGGACGACATCAAGCACGGTAAGCATGAGGTTGGACGGCTAAACCTACAGACCCTGATTAACACTTATCCCGACAGCGAATACCTAGCCAAGGCTAAATTGTTAATTGCCGACTCTTACTATAAAGAGGGCGGCACGGCCAATATGACTCAGGCCATCTCGGGCTACAAAGATTTCATCGTGTTCTTCCCTTTCCTTCCGGAAGCGTCTTACGCGCAACTGCAGGTGGCCATGGGTCACTTCCGACAAATGGAGAAACCGGACCGGGATCGCACCGAAGCGAAAGAAGCGGAGAGCGAATTCCAGACGTTCCTGCTGAAATATCCGAAGGACCCGCTGGCGGATAAAGCGATGCAACATTTGCGGGAAGTGCAAGAGGTGATCGCGGAGGGCGATTACCGTGTGGCTTACTATTACTACGCGAAAGGTGACAAACGCGCGGCGGCGGCTCGGCTGATTGGGGTGACGAATCGTTATCCGCTGTACAGCAGATCGGATCACGCGCTTTGGATGTTGGCGGACATTTTCGATAAAGCGGAGAAAAAAGAGGTTGCGGCAAATTATTACGCGCGGATTGTGAAAAATTACCCGCTTTCCAGTGAAGCGCCGCAAGCTAAGGCTCGGTTGGTGGCCATGAAGGTGCCGGTGCCACAGCCCGATCCGAAAGCTCGTGCACGAATGGTTGCGGAACAGAATGCTCCGCGGCCGCATACCAACCTGGCAAAGAAACCGCTAGGAATCCTACACTCCGGGCCGGGCGGCGAAATGAGAACTGCTGCCCGGGTGGGCGAGCCGAATCTCGAACCGGAAGCGGACACTTCCTCTGCGACGGATGTGCTTACGGGAGGAGGCAACTCGTCGCGCATTGTGGTCGGTGGGAGCGGCGGAGGCGGAACGACGACAGGTGCTGCTGGGAATACGACCGGGATCGTGGCTACGGTAACGCCGGGCGGCCCGAAAACAGACGAGAGTGGCGGCACGGAAGGAGCTGCACCCGCGGAGGCTAATGCACCGGCGAACGGCAGTGCTGCGCCGCCTGCGGCGCAGCCGGAAGCGACTCCAGGAGAATCGACGTCAGCTGCACCCGAAACTCCTACCGCAACTCCCAATGGTGGAGAGGCAGCAGTAGCGACCGGAACCGACGCCAGTGGAACGACGACACCAGCAACGACGAGCCCTAGCGACGCCAAGACCGATGCCTCGCAGACCGACTCTGCAAACCAAACCGACAACGGGAAAGAATCGAGCAGCAAGAAGAAAAAAGGCGTGCGAAAACTAGTGCCCTGGTAGGTCTAGAACATCAGGCGAAAAAGGCGTGGCCACTGGCCACGCCTTTTTTTTTGCATACACGGAATGGTTAGACCCGGCCATTGGTGCAGGTAACCGGCGTATTCACTTGGGACACACGTAGTCCGTTGATGCGTTGACGACCACGGTGGGGGATGCTCAAATACCTGAAGAATCGAGCAAAATCCCGGCTGCCGATGCTTGGGGTCTGCATTACATTTCGCGGAGGATGTGGGTGGCCAAGATTCTGGTTGCGGACGACAACAGCAACATCCAGCGGATGGTCGGGCTGGCCCTGAAGGATCAGGGTATTGATGTCGTTGCAGTAGGCAACGGCGAAGCCGCGGTGCGAAAAATTTCCGAGATCCGCCCCGATCTAGTGTTGGCGGACGTGTTCATGCCAGTACGCAACGGCTACGAAGTTTGCCAATACGTCAAAGAAGATCCCTCGCTAAAACATATCCCGGTAATTCTGTTGGTCGGTGCATTTGATCCTCTAGATGAGCAGGAAGCGCAACGAGTGGGGGCCGACGGAGTATTGAAAAAACCGTTTGTTCCGCCGGATCCGTTGATCGTGATGGTGAAATCCGCGCTGCAACGGGCGGGAGTTCCGCTGGGTCAGGCTGACGGGGGTCGAGAGAAGAAAATTCCCGCGGCTGCTCCGCGCAAGTCTGCCGATGTTTTGTCATTCACGCCAGCTCCAGCTTTTCCGGTCACGCCACCGCCGGCGCAACCGCCAGGTTCCCCGCTAGGAGGCTTGTCATTTAGTCGTACCTCAACGCCAGAAGCGATCGTGGTGGGTGATGACAGCTTTGTAGATACCCCGACGGCTCCGGAGCCAGTGAAGATCGACACGGCAGAACAGACCATGGCGTTCGGGGAATTGTTGGGACCGACAACCACCGAGGAACCAGAATTCACTTCGTCCTATGAAACGCAAAAGACTACTAGCGACTGGTCTGGGGTAGACGAACCAAACGAGGTGGCTGAAGAAGAGCAAGTATCGAAAGAATCGGAACCTTCGTGGCGGCGCGAGGAGAATCCGAATGCTGTTCGCGGAGACGAAGAAACCGGTCCAGTACAGGATTGGCGGGATCACCCGATACTGCATACGACCGGAAGGAAGAGCGCGCGCGAAACGTGGGAACAGACTGAAGACAAAGGCGGGTTTGTCAGGGCAGCTGAAGTACCGGCAGATATGGGCGGATTTGTTACGGAAATCGGCACTCTCGAGAACGAATCGCTCAATGCCAAGACGGAAGTGACGGACACCGCTAGAAATCTGGTGGAGGAACCGCCTCAAACAGAATTTTCAGAACAGAAAGAGACATTTTCCGGTGACGAGGGTGCGATTGGGCTCGCGGAGGAATCTGCATTTTTGTCGGGACCTGCGAGCGTACGGTTTGCGAGCCAGGATGAATTCGTAAGGCAGCCGGTTGCCGAGGTCGCGAACGAAGTGAGCAGCGAACCTTTGCCGGAGATTGCACACCTGGAAGAAGCCGCACGGCAGGAAGAGGTTGCACGACAGGAAGCCGGACGACAAGAAGAGATTGCTCGACGAGAAGAGGCTGCACGACAGGAAGAGGCTGCACGACAGGAAGAGCTTGCACGACAGGAAGAGCTTGCACGACAGGAAGAGCTTGCACGACAGGAAGAGCTTGCACGACAGGAAGAGGCTGCACGACAGGAAGAGCTTGCACGACAGGAAGAGCTTGCACGACAAGAAGAGACTGCACGGCAGGAAAGAATTGCGCGAGAAGAAGAGAACGAGCGGCAGGAAGAAATTGCGCGGCAGAGTGCGAAACAGGTTAAGCCTAATCCAGTCAATAGCTGGTTTTCGAGCCCGGCGAGCCCCTGGGACAGTGACCCGAAGACGTCCAACCCATGGGCAGCGGCGTTAGAGTCGGCAAAGACTGCGACAACAGACGCCCAGGAAAATGCTCGGACGATAACTAATCGCGATTTGGATTCGTCAAGCGGCAGCGGGAACGGCAATGTTTCCTCTGATGCCCTGGCTGCAGTAATTTCGGATTTGTCGGCTGCAGAAGTAGCTTCGACGCACCCGGCGGCAACGCAAACGGAAGTGGATGCGATGGTGGCCAAGGTATTGTCGAAGCTCAGTCCGGAAGTGATGCAGGCGGTAACTCGAGAACTCCTGAAGCCGGTAATAGCCTCGCTGGTACAAGACGAGCTGAAATCAAAGAAGTAGCTCTTCCCTGCTGCTCTTTCCAAAAAGTTCATTCATATTAAATTCCGACTAGCTCGCCTCAGGCTTGACTGGGGCATAATTGACGATTCCGCTTTCTCCCTCGTATAGTCGAAGATCATTCTTGAAAAGAAGTTATGGTGGCAGTTGAATGGCAGATAGTGCCAAGCATTCGTGGAGAAATTTGCATTGATGGCTCGCGAAATTTCAAAAGGTTACCAACCGCAAGAGATTGAACCAAAATGGGCCGATTATTGGGTCTGGGAGGCGCTGTTCCGCGCTAATCCGGATGCGCCACCGCCTATTTTTTCCATCGTCATTCCGCCGCCCAATGTGACCGGATCACTACATATCGGGCACATGCTGGAGCATACCGAGATAGATATCCTGACGCGTTGGCATCGCATGCGCGGATACAACACCCTGTATTTACCGGGCACTGATCATGCCGGCATCGCAACGCAGCGAGCAGTTGTGCGGCAACTGACCGATGAAGGCATAGATTATCGCGAGCTGGGACGCGAAGAATTTGAGAAACGGGTGTGGAAGTGGAAGGAAGAAAGCGGCGACACGATTACCGAACAGATGAAGCAGATTGGAGAGAGCTGCGACTGGTCGAGGGAAAAGTTCACGCTGTCGCCGGAGATGTCTCGCGTGGTGCGCGAGGCGTTTGTGCGCCTGTATGAAGAGAAATTGATTTATCGTGCGCATTACCTGACCAATTGGTGCCCGGTGTGTTTGACGGTTTTGAGCGATCTGGAAGTGGTGCACGAGGAGCGGCAAGGACATTTGTGGCATATCAAGTACCCGGTGGCCGATGGGGATGGCCACATTCCCGGTGGCACTGCGCCGAACTTTTTGGTGGTGGCAACTACACGGCCGGAAACCATGCTGGGGGATACGGCGGTCGCGGTACATCCCGAAGACGAGCGTTACAAAGATTTGATCGGGAAAAACGTGGCACTGCCGTTGATGAATCGCTTGATCCCGATTATCGCGGACGAAATGGTGGACCGCGAATTTGGCACCGGCGCGGTCAAAATAACGCCTGCGCACGATCCTAATGATTTTGAGGTTGGGCGGCGGCATCACCTGTCGGAACTCAACGTAATGACAGACGACGGAAAGATGAATGCCGCCGCGGGCGCGTACGCAGGGATGGACCGGTTTGAAGCGCGGAAGAAGATCGTTGAGGATTTAAAGACCCAGGGATTACTGGAAAAAGTTACCGAGCATACGCACGCCGTGGGATTGTGCGAGCGAAGCAAGACAATCGTGGAGCCGCGGGCGTCGACGCAATGGTTTTGCAAAATGAAGCCGCTGGCGGAGCCGGCGATTGCGGTGGTGGAACAAGGCGAAATTCGCATCGTGCCGGACAATCGGCGAGAAGAATATTTTAACTGGATGCGAAATATTCGCGATTGGACGTTGTCACGGCAACTGTGGTGGGGGCATCGAATTCCGGCGTGGTATTGCGAGGACTCCGGGCATGTTACGGTGGCGCGCGAAACGCCTGCGAAGTGCGCAACTTGCGGGTCCGGGAAACTGAAGCAGGATGAAGACGTGCTGGATACCTGGTTTAGCTCGGGGCTGTGGCCGTTTTCGACGTTGGGTTGGCCGCAAGAGACGAAGGATTTCAAAACATATTATCCGACGACTTTGCTGATTACCGGGTACGACATTTTGTTTTTCTGGGTCGCGCGGATGATCATGCTGGGTATTCACTTTACAGGGCAAGTGCCGTTTCGCGCGGTGTATTTACACTCGCTGGTGCGCACCGGCAGCGGCGAGAAAATGTCCAAGTCCAAAGGGACAGGACTTGACCCGGTATTGCTGAATAAACAGTACGGCACGGACGCGATGCGGTTTTGTCTCGCGTCAATGGCAGCACCCGGGACGGACATTGTGCTGTCGGATGACCGTCTGAGCGGGGCTCGCAATTTTGCCAATAAAATATGGAATGCGGCGCGTTTTCTGTTTGTAAACCTAGAAAAGTTTGAGCAGGGTGGCCCCAAGTTAGAAGAATTGGCGAGCCCTGAGATTCGTGCGAATGCTCCTTATACACTTACGGGCGCGGTACCACTGCGGGATGCGTGGATTTTTGCGCGTCTGGCAGCGACTATCCAGCAAATGAATGACGCGTTGACGAATTATCGGTTTCACGATGGAGCGCAAGGCGTGTATCAGTTTTTTTGGGGCGATTTTTGCGATTGGCACATTGAGTGGGTGAAACCCGACCTGCAAAGCGCTGATAAGGAGTGCGCGGTTGTTGCGTGGCGCAATTTGTTTGCGGTGTTCGAGGCGGCGCTGCGGCTGTTGCATCCCTTTATGCCGTTCCTGACGGAAGAATTGTGGCACCAATTTCCGCAACGCGCCGGAGCGAAATCGATAGCACTGAAACGGTTTCCGGAAGTGCGGGAGGGTTGGCGCAATGATGCCGCGCTGGAAGAATTTGGGCTGCTGCAGGAAATTATAACGGCGGTGCGTAATATTCGTGCGGAAATGAAGCTGGACCCCAAGAAGAAAGTGGCCGCCGAACTTTCTGTGGCCAATGAAGTGGCGCGCTCGTCGGTGGAATCGAATCGCGATGGAATTGTACGGTTGGGAATACTTACGGACTTGAAGATTACTGGAGGCCGGCTGGCGAAGGGCAGCGGTGCAATGCGGTCGAGCGCGAAGTTTGACTTGCGCATTGAGTATACGGAAACGGTGGATGCCGCTGCAGAGTGCGCCAAAATCACGAAGGAACTGGAAGGGCTGCGCAGGGCCATTGGGTCGAAGGAAAAACAACTCGACGATGAAACGTTTCGAAGCCGCGCGCCGGAACAGATTATTCGAGGGTTGGAAGCGACACTTGCAACCCAGCGCATCGAGATGCAAAAACTGACGGAGCGTTTTGAGCAATTGGATTGTTAGTTGAAGATGGAACGGCCGCAGGCGGCACGCGCAGTTGTTTGAGTCAGGACACACCTAATGGCATTCCGCGTTAAACCTTCTAGAAATATCGCCGGCAGCACTGAGCGGCAGGTCGCTGCGCTGCTGACGCTGCTGGCGGAAAATGGAACGATCGTGATCAGCGGAGCGAGAATCGCGCGGGAAATCGGCGTATCCCGTTCGACTGTCTTCCGATGGGTAACGCGGTTGCGGGAGTTGGGCGTAAAGGTAAAGGGACGCGCGGCGACGGGATATTTTCTCGAGCAAGTACCAGACATTTTGAACGCTGACATGCTCCGGCAGCGATTGCGAGGCAGTTTATTTGGGAAGCGAATTTATCACTTTTTTGAGACGGATTCGACCAATCGCGTAGCTTTGGAGCTGGGCCACGCCGGCGAGCCGGAGGGTGCGGTGGTGCTCGCCGAAGCACAATCCGCCGGAAGGGGCCGCTCGGGGAACACCTGGCATTCCGAGCGTGCTGCGGGAATTTACGCGACGCTTTTGCTGCGGCCGCGGCTGGCTCCGGCGCAAGCTCCGCTGCTAACCATGATGGCAGGTTTGTCGGCGCACGCCGCAATGCAAGCGGTGACGGGCCTAAGTGTGGATTTGAAGTGGCCCAACGATTTGCTTATCGACGGGAAAAAAGTGGGCGGGATTTTAACGGAAATGTATGCGGAACCCTCGCTGGTGCGATTTGTGATTGTAGGAATCGGGATCAATGTGAACCAGGAGAAATTTCCTGCTCATCTGACTGGCAAGAGCACTTCTTTGCGGATGGAGACTGGCCGGGCGCAATCGCGGCTGGAAGTGCTGGTGCAATTCCTGCGACAATTTGAGCGCGATTACAATGAGTTGCTACGCGAAGGCGCAAAGAGTGTGGTGAAACGCTTCGAAGCGACCTCGAGTTATGCACGGGGCAAGCGCGTACGGGTAACAAATGGGAGAGAAAGCTTCACAGGAGTAACGGCGGGATTGGAAGAGGAAGGTTTGCTACGCGTGAAGCGCGATACTGGTGAGACTACGGCGGTGATTGCGGGTGAGGTTACTGAGGTTCGATAAACTGAAGATGCGAACGAACGGGAAAATATGCTCCTGACCATCGATGTTGGAAATACTAATACGGTTCTGGGCGTGTTTCGCGACACTGAGCTAGTTGCCAACTGGCGGCTGAGTACGGCGCGAGAGCAAACGGTCGATGAATATGGGGTGTTAACGAGGAATTTATTCACGCTGGCAGGGCTGGACCGGGACGCGATTACAGGAGTGATGATCAGCTCGGTAGTGCCGCCCGTGAATTGGACGCTCAGCGAAATGGCGCGGATTTATTTGGGAAAGAAAGCGCTATTCGTGGAACCCGGGGTGAAAACGGGGATGGCAGTGCTGGTTGATAATCCCCTCGAAGTGGGCGCGGACAGAATCGTAAATGGGGTGGCGGCGTTTCACGAGTACGGCCCGTGCATAGTGGTGGATTTTGGGACGGCTATTACTTTTGACGTCATCTCGGAGCGTGGCGAGTATCTGGGCGGCGCGATTGCGCCCGGCATCGGAATTTCCTCGGAGGCGTTGTTTGCGCGAGCGGCGAGACTTTCGCGCGTGGAGATCAAGGATCCCGGAAAAGTGATCGGAACAAATACCGTGAGCCACATGCAATCCGGACTTTATTACGGATTTGTGGACCTGGTGGATGGCATGCTGAAACGCATGAAGGACGAGCTGGGCCACGAAGTTACGGTGGTGGCGACCGGCGGACATGCAAAACTGGTGGCTCGGGGTTCCAAACATATTCAGCATACGGACGAATTTTTGACGTTGAAGGGTTTGCGGCTGATTTGGGAAAAGAATCAGGCTGCGGAGTCGAGCAAGGCGGGGCGGCTTCGTGAAGCAAGCATTGGCGCGGCAGACAAGAAAGCCCCGCGATCATAACGGCAAAGCTTAACAGCTGGCCGGCTACCCTTTTGTCATCTCACATGGACAGCTGGAACTACTTCAACTACTTCACGGAGATCGAAGAATATTTTTGGAAGAAACGTGGCGCTCATCTGCTGGTGTCGCCGCTGGATTGGGCGATCATGGAGACGTGGCAGAAGGCTGGGATTCCTTTGGACGCGGTTTTGAAAGGGATTGATCGCGCATTCGAGAGTTACCAAAGATCGAGGCGGGGCGGGTTGGGCAAGCCGCTGAAGAGCCTCGCTTACTGCACCGATGCAGTGCTGGAGGCGGCGGAGGAACAGCAAGAGGCGGCGGCAGGAAGTGCGCCCAAGGCCGCGCGTGCTGCGTCAAAGGAGATATTTTCTCGCGAGGAGATTAAGGCTTATTTCGCGCGAAATGTGGAACGAGTCCGAACTGTGGCGGAGAAACTGGCAGTAGGTCAGCCGGGACTCGAATTCAGTTCGCGTTTACTGGAAATCGCAAAATCGCTGGAATCCAGCTTGGTGCTACTCGATACACCGGGGTCGGTTGATCTGGAAGATTTGGAGCGGCGGTTGACCATTTTGGACGACAAGCAACAAGCGCTGATGGCTAGTTACGTCAGCGAAGAACGCATGTTGGAACTGAGACGGGAGATGGACGGACAGCTGGCGGCGTATCGAAAGAAAATGAAGGTGGAACAGCTGGCGCTGGTGGAAAAACAATATATACAAAAGCGATTGTTGGAGGAGTTCGGATTACCGAGGTTGAGTCTTTTTTATTTGGCGTGAGGAAACATCGCAGAGAGATTCCTCCACTTCGCGGTCCGACTCGTTCGCCGGAGTGAACGAGAAGAAAATGCGTCGGCCCGCTCCGGTCGGAAAGACAGGTTTGTGTTTGGGCCGGCCATGTCGGAACACGAATTTCTTTAGTTTAGTGGCAGCTTGGGTCGTCATTGAATGTGCCGCTGAGAACCATGGAATTCAGGAACTGGCTGCACTTTTGAATTTTCGCCAGGGTTGGGTCGTTCTGCAGAGTATTAGGATCGACGGTGCGGGCGCCATTTAGTTCCTGACGGGCAGAATCCACTTGGTTGGCCCAAGCGGTCATGGCGTCGGCTTCGTTCTGCAATAGTTGAAGAGCATTCTTATCGGCGTCGGTGGAGGCAGCGACGCTTGTCTGGCGGATAGCGTCCAATGTTTGATTATGATAAGCCTGCACCCATGTGTCGCTGACCGCCAGTCCGTAGAGAATCATGGCGCGGACGGCTACGCGCCACTCTCTCATGTTGGCAAGAGCGGATATAGCGGCGGAGGCAAGGTCGCGCGAAAGCTTTTGTGAATTCTGTGTTGAATCGTCAGTCGCGACAGCGCCGGTATCGGCAGAAGGTATGGTGAGCACCACACGACGGGGCTCAACCGTGAACACAGCGTTAGTGATCTGGGCAAGGGTCTCCAGATCGATGTACAAGCGGCCGTTGATTTGCCGGACGCCCGCACCGGCGGTTTTACCGTTAACCACGAGGGTTTTGTTTGAAGTGCTCTGCGCGAAAAGCATTCCAGAGAGCGTCAGGACGGCGGCGAGATAAAGAACGACCCGAACAGAGGGGTGTTTGCTCAACATTAGACACCACGATTTCTAGGCTGGAACTGCTATTGTACATCGACGCGGTTTTTTTTGGGCCGACTACAGTTTCCGCGGCTCACACCCTTCCAGAGATATTGCTAAACGGCTGGGTCTATCCCATTGAGGCTATACTCGAGGACTAATTATGTCAGATGAGTTACTATTATCAATTGAGAAGCTTGTTTATGGCGGTGACGGCCTGACGCATGCTGATGGCAATACCGTGTTTGTTCCTTATGTGTTGCCTGGCGAAGGTGTGCGCGCGGCTGCCAAGACCAAAAAGAAAAAATTGATCTGGACCAAATTAGTGGAAGTGACTTCGCCTTCCGCGGAGCGAATAGCGCCGGCATGTCCGCACTTTCAGGTTTGCGGCGGGTGCCACTATCAGCATATCCCGGCGGCGGAGCAGGTACGACTGAAGATCGAGATTTTGCGCGAGACCCTTTCGAGGTTGGGGGGCGTGCAATGGAACGGGGAGATAGCGGCACACGCAGGAGCACCTTACGGTTACCGCAACCGGGCGCAGTGGGCGGTGCGGAGCGGAATGCCGAGGGCTCTGGGGTATTTTTTGCCGGAGAGTTCGGTAATTCTGCCGATCGATACTTGTCCGATACTTTCGCCGCGATTGCTGGAGACGTTTACGCTGTTGCAAGAGATGGCCCGAGGCGGGAAATTGCCGGCAGGCATTCTGGAGATAGAAGCGTTTACCGATTCGTCGGATGAGAAAATTGCGCTCAACGTGGCATTCGATAAATTCCACATGCCAGCGGGGGAGATCGCTTCCCTGTTTCGCGCGGAATTGCCGCGCCTTGAAAGCTTGTTGCTGCTGGACCAGAAGAAGGACCGTTTCGAATTGACTGGACCTGGATTTCTGGTTCACGAGGTAGGCGGGTTCAAATATCAGGTTAGCCATTTGTCGTTTTTTCAGGTGAATCGGCTCTTGACGGAAGACTTGCGGAAAGCGGTGACAGCGGGTGCGAAAGGCGATCTGGCGCTGGATTTGTATGCAGGCGTGGGATTTTTTACTTTGCCATTGGCGCAAGCGTTTGAACGGGTGATCAGTGTGGACGCGAATTTGGCGGCTACGCGCGACCTGTTTGCGAACGCGAAAAGTGCGGGCGTGGAGGTCGTTTCTCACAACGAGCATGCGGAGGAGTTTTTAAAGAAGACCGAAGAGCGGCCGGACTTTGTTGTTCTGGATCCGCCAAGATCGGGCCTCGGTACCGCGGCTGCAGCAGCGCTGGCATCGTTAGGAGCCGCGGAGATTGTGTATTTGTCTTGCGACCCTTCAACGCTGGCAAGGGATTTGGCGGTTTTAACGGGGTCGCAGCGAAAATCTCGCGGGACATTGTCGGAAGTTGGCATTGCGGCAGACGGGGAAGCGGGTGTGAGCAAGGCGGCGGGAGCAAGCCATCGTTACGAAATTACCGAGATGGCCATGTTTGATTTGTTTCCGCAAACGTTTCACATTGAAACGCTGGTTCGATTGCGAAAAGTTGCATGAAACTGCCGGCCCTTCCGATCGCCACGGCATTTGCCTTGGGTATCGCTTGCGGCCTGAACCCAGCGTAGTAGATCTCACGCATTCGTCGAATTCTTTCTCTGTAGCGCCGCTACTTCCCTGCTGATCGGTATTCTTTTCGCGGTTCGCTCGCGAGTCGTTATCGCAGGGCTAGCCTGCCTACTGTGCTGGGTGATTCTTGCTGGAGTTTGCATCGAGGAACAACCGCGGCGAGCGGATCATATCTTGAGCCTGACGGACGCCGGGAAAATAAACCTGAAATCGCCGCTCGGATATTACCGGCGATTAACTGATGCGCCGGACAAACTTGCGTGGGCAAACAGCTACGATATCGAACTTTTCGGCGTCCACTATCAAGGCCTGTTTGTGCCTGCACGCGGCGGACTACGGCTTGGCTATATTGCACAGATGGATCGTGCCGCACCGTTGACGCTGCACGCGGGAGACGTCATCGCGGTTTTGGGACGACGGAGCGTTCGATCGCCGAGCTTACCTGTCACAACAAGGGGTTGATCTGATTCCTTGTTCGTGGTTTCGCCATGGCTTTGACGCATGCACATCAGGATCATGCGGGAGGCCTGAGGGCGATTCTGGAAAATTTCGGTGTTGGGCGAGTGTGGATCGGCGAAGTTAATAATTCGGCGTTGGCAAAACTGGAAGCACCGGCGAGAGAACGAAACGTACCGATTGAATACGAAACGCGAGGAAAACACTTTTCGCTGCATGAAGTGCAAGGTTAATTTTGTGGGCGGAAATATCTCCGGCGGATCCTGCGGCGGCGGCGAAAAACAGGCCGAGCATACGATACTGAAGGAGAATTCCGCGGGGCTTCATGCCGATGTGTTAAAGATTGGCCATCATGGGAGCAAGAATTCAACGACACAGGGATTTCTGGATGCTGTACCACCGACGATTGCGATCATTTCGTCCGGGGAAGACAATCCTTATGGACATCCCAGCCCGGAATTACTGGAACGATTAGAAGCACGCGGGGCGCGGGTGTTGAGGACGGACCGGGATGGAGCGGTACATATCGTGACGGATGGCGACCGGCTAGAGATTTCTTGCTTCGTGGCGGACGCGGAATTGGCAACTACTGTGACTACCTCAAAACGCGCGGAAGCGCCAAATCAGAACAAGCCCGATCAACAATAGCAAAAAACCGACGGCTGCTTGCCACTCGTGATTCTTCTTATATTGCGTGGGCGAAAAAGTCCCGGAGCGACTATTCGAGAGTTTAGCGGAAGACAGTCTCGGAAAGAAGATAGGCACGGCCGCGGCGTAACGGTCAAAACTCTCGGAATGACGTGGCCGTAGTTCGTTCTCTTCCCTTCGGATCACGATGGAATAGAAAACTGCGAAATATGTCGCGAGTAAAAGGGACGAGATCCACGAGCGCGTGGCGATGGCCACGCCCAGCGCCAGCACGGCGCTTCCCAAGTAAAGCGGATTGCGAGTGTAAGCGTACGGACCCGTGACGGTCAGAACTTCCTGCTTGTGTAGATAGCCTGCAGCCCAGGCGCGCAAAGCCAGACCGACAAGGCCAACCAGTGCACCATACAGAATGCTGCGAGGTTGCGGCCGCGCAAAGAATAAGACGGCGATTGCGAGAGGGTAGCCCAAGCGAACTCGCCACCGCACAAAAAATGAGCCTGCCGAATTCATTTGCGGGCCTCGACGATACGGTGTACGGCTTCGAATACGGCGTCGACTTGAATTTCCAGCATAGACGGGTGTGTGCGGTGCTGGCGACGATGAGTGGTGACCACGTTCGGAGCTCGGAGAACAATGTCCTGTGGATACTGTCGATGCGAAGACTGAGCCGCCGACGCAGTGCTAGACGGATTGCGATAGGGCCCATTTCGAGCGGGATTTGTTGGACCGAAGAGGGCTACGACGGGTGTGCCCAAAGCAACTGCCAAGTGAAGAGGGCCGGTGTCGCCGCCTACCACGCAAATCGCGGCGCGCAAGATTGACATTAAAGGGCCGAGTTCACCGTTGAAGAGCACGGGGGCAGCGTCACGGCTTGCGGCGCGAACTTTGGCGGCCAAGTCTTCCTCGCCTGGGCCGTAATTTATGACGCAGCGGAGTGATAACGACTCGAATATTTTTTTGCATAGCGCGCCGAAGCGTTCGGGGAGCCAGCACTTGGAACGCCATCCGCCTCCGGGGCTAAGAACGACGTGGTTTTCCATGTCGTGACCGAGGAAGACTTTCGAGAGCTCTTCGTGGTGTAAAGGCGGCGCATCCAGGCGGAAATTAGCAACCCCGTTTTGAGCTCCGGCGCGCTTAGACAATTCTCCGTTCTGGTCGACAACGTGCGCGCTGGTGGCACGGACACGATCGGTGTAGAGAAGAGGCACGCCAAATTCTCGAACGGATTCCGAGGAAAATCCGATTCGTCGCTTTACACCAGCGAGAAACGGCAGGCTGGCGGATTTCCAAAGGCCCTGATAATCGATGGCGGTGTCGAACGAGGTGGCGCGAATTTCGCGAATGGTTTTCATGAGCGACGACACGGAACGCGTTTCGGTGGTGCATATTTTGGACGCTAGACCGCTGCTCTGAACCAGCATTTTGTAACGCGCGTGAGTGAGCCAGATAATTTCCGAAGCGGGCAAGGTTTCGCACAACGCGGCTACCGCTGGGAATGTATGCACGATATCGCCGAGAGATCCGAGGCGCACGACCAGGAAGCGGCGCTCAGCCATGCGGGGCCTTGCGCAGAGAACCCAGCAGAGCGCGAGTAGAATGATTTTTTGGGTCGCCGACGATCGCGACTTGAATGCCAAGTTCTTTGGCGATGGCGCGCTCGGGCACGGTGTCGACGGAGTAGTCGGTGCCTTTGGCATGGACGTCTGGAAGTAAATCGCGAAGCAACGATGCGACGGTTGGTTCGCTGAAGAGCACCACGTAATCGACGGCGCGAAGTGCAGCTACGAGGCGGGCCCTCGCGGACTCATCCAGGATTGGCCGGCCCGGGCCTTTAAGGGTTCGCACGCTAGCATCGCTATTTACCGCAACAATAAGGATGTCGCCCTGCTGGCGCGCGGCTTCCAGGTATCTTTTGTGGCCGACGTGCAAAATATCGAAGCAGCCGTTAGCGAACACTACGGTTTGACCATGCTTTTTATGGTCGGCGACAAGAGACTTTAGTTTTTGCTGTGAAACGATTTTTGATTCCGATGAGCGCATAGGCTAGGCAGAAACTCCGGCGACTTCATCATGTATGGCAGCCAAAAGTTCCGCGCGGGTAACGGCGGCCGTCCCGCGCTTCATGACCACTATTGAGCCGGCGATATTGGCTAGATGCGCGGACTCGAGCGGAGAAGCGCCGCATGCGAGGGCCAAGGTAAAGGTGGCAAGAACGGTGTCGCCAGCACCGGTCACGTCGATGGATTGATCGCTGCCATGGACGGGAATATTCGTTAGGCGTTTACCAGATTCGAAAAGCGCCATGCCGTGACGTCCGCGAGTGACCAGCAAAGAATTTAATTTCATCGTCGAGAATGTGGTGTGCCCAGCGCGTGCGAGCTCGTCAAGGTTGTCCCCAATAGAAGTGTGGTGTTGGGATTCAAGTTCAGCTTCGTTAGGAGTCGCGGTGGTAATTCGCGAGCGGCTGTAGGCGTGCAAATTGTGTCGAGCGTCCAGAGTGATGGGCAAGAGCTTTTTTCTTTTGGAGGACGCTTCGAAAGCCATTGAGGGGGTGGCAACACCGAAACCGTAGTCCGAAATTGCCAGGGCGTCGGCGGTTTTTATAGCGCTGAACAAAAACTGACTCAATTTTTTGCGGGCATCGTCCGGTAACGGCGTTTGGGGCTCGCGGTCGACACGCAGGACTTGCTGACCGACGGTGTGCGCCCAGCCTGCCAAGAACCTGGTCTTAGTGGGAGTACACCAGTTTTTTACGCGAAGAATGTGGGACGTGTCCAATTTCTTCTGGCGAAAATAATCAATCAAGGCGGCGCCATTGGAATCGTCACCCACGACCGTGACGGGTAGGACCTCGGCTCCCAGTTCGGCGAGATTGTTGACAGCGTTTCCTCCGCCACCAGGCATGAGTTGCGTTTCGCGATGACGAAGAATCAGTACCGGGGCTTCGCGGGAGACGCGAGAAATTTCACCGAATTCGAAGACGTCGGCGACGAAGTCACCCAAGACTACGATGGTCTTCGAAGAAAATTGTTCGACGAATTCCGCGAGAGCGCGCAAATCCACCGATGACGAATCGATCTTTTGTCGAGACTTGCGTTTCAACTCGTTTGCTCCAGAATCCAATCCGTTGCCGCAGATAAATCCGCGGCGACAAAATCGGGCATTATTTTCCACTTTTGCGCGTGCCAAAGAATTTCACCTTCGCCATACCCGGTGCGCACCATGATACTGCGGGCGCCGACGCGATGCGCCAACTCCACGTCGCTATGGCGGTCTCCGACCACGAAAGAGCGCGTCAAGTCGACACCATGTTCCGCGGAGGCCTGGTCCAACATGCCGGGGCCAGGTTTTCGGCAGACGCAAGCATCGCCGGAAGTATGCGGGCAGTAATAAATGCCGTCCAGATAAGCTCCGATGTCGCCCAGTTGAATGGTCATCAAATCGTGGACGGCGTGCACGAGAGATTCTGGATAGTATCCACGAGAGATTCCGGATTGATTGGTGATGACAAAAACGAGCAGGCCGCTGTCATTCAGTTTGCGGATGGCGGCCGGAGCAAATGGAAACATTTGAAAACGAGAAATGTGATTCAAGTAGCCGACTTCTTCAGAAATAGTTCCGTCGCGATCCAGAAAAACAGCGGCCTTTAGAAGGTGATCAGACACGCTCCACCACAGCGGAAGCCAGCCAGGGATGGACGGCGGCTTCTACTTCGTTAGTAGTGATACTGATCATGCAGCGATGATCGATCGGGCAACGCCGTAGAAAACAGGGGCTGCAATAGGGCTGTTCACGAACGACGGTGTGGCGTGGCGTGACAGGCGCGGTGCCGAACGGATCGGTGGGTCCGAAGATGGCGACGGCGGGAAGCCCGACGGCGGCGGCAACGTGCATGGCGCCTGAATCGTTGCCGATAAAAACGTGGCAGAGGGAAAGAAGCGCGGGGAGATCGGCGACGGCGGTTTGACCGGTCAGATCGATGGGTGCGCGTTTCATTTCGGTAGCGATGGCCGATGAAACATTCGTTTCACCGGCGGCACCAAAAAGTATCACGTCGGCATCCCATTGCGCTTGGAGATGATTGGCTAACTCCGCGAAACGCGAGGGCGGCCAGCATTTTGCCGAACCGTAGGAGGCTCCGGCACCAATGGCGATTCGAACGGCATTGGGCCGAACTCCGGCGGCCGCGAGTTGATCGGCTGCACCGATGCGGCGGGCTTCGTTGACGTGCAATTTGATGAAGGGCTCATCCTCAAGGGAGTCGATCCAACCACTGCGGCGGAGCAACTCGAGATAATAAAACTTTTCGTGAGCAGAGATTTCACCGGGCTTGGGCACCGGGACGGCCTTGGTCAGCAGAAGGCTTCGGCCGTCGCGAGCGTAACCGATACGTTGCGGGATTCCTGCGCGCCATGCGATCCATGCGGCATCGAAGGCGTTTTGCAGAAGGATGGCGACGTCAAACCGGCGTGATCGTAATTCGGACGCGAGGCGTTCGCGGCCGGAGATTCCGGCATGTTTGCCGCGATGATCGTAAATGATCAACTCATCCGCCACACTTTGGTCGCGGTAGATGTCGGCGACGTAGGAGCGGGCCAAAATCGAGATGTTGGATTCCCGGCGATTACGAATGGCGCGAATTGCGGGCAAAGCCATGATGGCGTCGCCGACCCAATTGGTGACGCGGAGGAGAATTTTCATGCCTGGCCACCGCGGGCTTGAAGCGCGCCGTTGATTGCGACGAGAAATTCAGCTTCGCCGGAAATTTCCATATCGATGATAGAAACAAACACGGGCAAGCCTACAAATTGCACATCCTTCAGATTCCAGGAATCCTTTTCCGTGGTTAGCAATGACTTTGCGCCGAGTTGAACCGCAGCTTGTTCGATAGCTTGCACGTCTTCGAGTGTATATCGGTGATGGTCGGCAAAAAACATGTGGCCAGCCGGCGTTGTGCCCCATCGCTGCAGGTCGCGCACAAAGGCTTCCGGATTACCAATGCCGCAAAACACAAAGACCGGGCCACTGCCCAGCTCTGCGGCGGTTTGTAGCAGGCCCTCGCTTCCGATGCGGCGAAAGCCTAATAGACGAGTTGATGCGCTAAAAACCGGCAGGTTGGATAAGCGTTGAATGGCTTCCTTCGCGCCCGCAGTATTTTCGGCGCGGGTAAAGATGATGATGCCGGCACGCGTAAGTGCGGAGAGCGGCTCGCGCATTGGTCCAGCTGGAAGCAATGCTTGCACCATGGGGCGCGAAGCGTCGATCAAGGCGATATCGAGGTTGCGAGCTAATTGAAGATGTTGAAAACCGTCATCCAGTAAAAAGACATCGATGGCCTGATGTGATTCGATGCGTTGGCCTTCGGCAAAGCGATTTTTGCCCACGCCAAATATTACGCGATTCTGCAAACGTGACCGCATCAGCTCGACTTCGTCGCTGCTACCAGCGGTGCCGCGATAGCCGCGGGTGAGAATGGCTACGCGCTGGCCTTGCTCAAGGAGCTTTTCCGCCAGCCAGATTACGAGTGGAGTTTTGCCGGTGCCCCCAACGGATAAGTTGCCGACGCTGATCACCGTGGCCTTCAGACGTTTTTGTCTTGGCAAGCCGCTTGCGTAAAGCTGAGCGCGAAGCGCCACGCCGATACCGTAGAGTTTAGAGGCGGGCCACAACAAAATACGAAGGGGCCGCGAAAGCATCATCGACCCGGCGCACCATGCTCATTCAAGAATTCTGAGATGAGCGCGAGTGCGCGATCCGTTGCGCCACGGCTGTCTTCCACGAGCGCACGCGCGGTCTCGCCCATTGCGCGCATGCGATCGGGGTCACGGAACAGTTCGATCCATGCAACGCCCGCGTCTTCAGGGCTTTCCACTTGGACGGCAGCCCCTGCTGAAACGAAACGCGATGCCATTTCTGAGAAGTTCTCCATGGAAGGGCCGAAAACCGGGATTTTTCCAAAGGCCGCGGGCTCCAAAATATTATGGCCGCCAGAGGGGACCAGCGACCCACCCACGAAAACGCCATCGGCGCAACGATAGATCGAGGCTAATTCGCCGATGCTGTCGAGCAGCAGCACGGTAACATTTTTGGGTATCACTGTGGCATCGCTGGAGCCGGCGCTCGCGCCGTTTGACGAAGTTTGAATCGGCAATTGGGAACGCCGCAGAAATGTACGGCGCGATTCGTGAATAAAGTCAGCGGCGGCATCGAACCGCTCGGGTTTTCGCGGCGCTAGCACCAGCAGCGCATTGGGATATTCCCCCTGCAGGGTGCCGAAGGCGATCAAGGCCAAGGGTTCTTCCGTGGCGACGACGCTGCCTGCGACGATAACTGGAGTGCGCCCGGTTCTCAGCACTTCCGCCTCAAGCCAATGTGAAATGGGCGTCGATCCCGGAAGGTCCAGATCATATTTCAGGTTGCCACTGGCTTGCACACGATCAGCAGGGGCACCGAGAAAGCGGATGCGGTCAGCGTCTTTTTCGTTTTGCATCAGGAATACGCTGGGATCGGCAAGAGCGCGCTTGAGAAAAGGGCGCAGGAAGAATCCGAAGACTCCAAAATATTTCTGGTAGCGGAGGAAGGAGCGATCGGAGATGCGGCCGCTGACGAAGACTACCGGAATGTTGCGGCGACGAGCCTGACGTAGAAAGTTAGGCCAAATTTCGGTTTCGAGGATGATGATTAGGGCGGGCTTGATGGCATTCAAGGTGCGGCGGACACAGAATGCCCAATCCAGCGGAAAATATATGATGGCATCGGCGAAGGGCATGCGCTCGCGAGCCAGCTTATTTCCAGTGATGGTGGTGGTGGAGATGACGAGTGGACGTTCCGGGTAAGCTTCCTTTAATCTGCGAGCCAAAGAAATTCCCGACAGCACTTCGCCGACGGAGACAGCGTGCAAAACAATTGCAGCAGGACGATTTCCGTCTAACTTGAAAGTTGGATAGTAAAAGCCGAGGCGTTCGAAGAGATTAGAGAAATATTTGCCGTGCCGTAGTCCCTGCACAAACCAGTACGGCGTGAGCACAACAGCAGCAATACCCAAAAGTAAGCTATAAATAAAGTACACTAAAAGCGGCTCCGGTCTGTTTGCCCCGCAAGTGTTATAGTGCGCCAGCGTGGGGGCAACCCCGTACATCACCCTGGAATCGAAGGCGTCAGATGAGAAAAGTCTATTATAACTCGGTGCATAAATTATCCGGGGCAGTTCCCTTTCTAGCCGCTTGTTTGATCGCCGGGGCTTATGCCGACGCTCAACAAAGCGGAGGCCAGCGAGCGTCGCTCAAAACGGCTTCGCTTGAAACGCATGAAGGGCTCACGATTTCTGCGCAACCCTGGATGGACCCCGCGCTATACAAGGAGAAATTCCCGAAGAAATCGCCATTTGCCGCGGGGATCGTGGCCTTGCAAGTTGTTTTTCGCAATGATTCGAACGAAAGCATGAAAGTCAGCCTGGATCGCATCCGCTTATCGTTTCAGATCGACCAGGACAACCGCCAGGAAGTACAGGCATTGACTCCCGCTCAGGTGGCGGACCAAGTTTTGAAGCCCGGCGGGAAAGATCCAGCAAAATCCAGAGCGAGAATTCCGCTACCGGTAAGCATCCCACATAACAATGACAAACATTGGGCGGAGCTCGAACAGCAGGCGGAAGTTGCGGGGATTCCGGCGAACGTGATTGCTCCCCACAGTAGTGTTCAAGGGCTTTTATATTTCGATCTTCAGGGACAATTTGATTTATTGAATGAGGCGCGCTTGTATGTACCAGACATCCTCGTAATGGAGAATAATCGGTCGCTGACTTATTTTGAAATTGACTTGAGCAAGCCCTCCGGAAAATAGCTTCGGTCGTTTTTACACGGATCAACTTTATTCCGCGTCTGATTTGATGAATAAATCCCAGTTTGCGCCCACCGAAACGCTCGGCTACGATGAACAGGTGCAAAACATTTCTGAAACTAACGGACGAATGTTAAGTCTGCTCCAAGAATTAAATCCTGAACAGCGTATCGCAGCAGAAAACACGGAAGGCCCCTTACTCATCCTGGCGGGCGCAGGCACCGGCAAAACGCGGGCTATTACGTACCGCATGGCCAATTTGATTGCCAATGGGGTTCCTTCTGAAGCCATCCTGGCGGTAACTTTCACCAACAAGGCCGCCCAAGAAATGCGGACACGCGTGTCTGATTTGTTATTGCGCGCAGGCGTGCCACCGTCTTCTCCCTGGCTCTCTACGTTTCACTCACTGTGTGCGCGTCTGTTGCGTCGCGAAGCCGCCAACGCCGGGCTTCCTCGGGATTTCGTGATTTACGACGACGACGATCAACTCGCCGCGGTCAAATTAGTGATGGTGACGCTCGAGATCGATGACGACGCGTTGACTCCCAGGAACGTGCTTAGCCGCATCAGTCACGCGAAAAACCATGGAAAGACGTCAGAGTCGATTCGTGCCGAAGCCATCGACAAGAACGGCCGTCACGTAGCGGACATTTTCTCGGCTTACGAAAGGCAATTGAAGCAAAGCGCCGCGCTGGACTTCGACGACCTGTTGCTCCGAACGGTAAAGTTGCTGCGAGAGTCTCCGCAGGTACGCGAAAAGTGGCAGGCGCGCTTCCAATACATCCTTGTGGACGAGTACCAAGACACCAATCGCGTGCAATATGATTTGCTCAGGCTGCTGACGGGGCCGAAACACAATCTGTGCGTGGTGGGCGACGAAGATCAGTCCATCTATCGTTGGCGCGGGGCGGACGTTTCGATCCTGCTGAGTTTCTCACGCGATTTTCCAGACGCCAAGGTGATCAAGCTGGAGCGGAACTACCGTTCCACGCAGCAAATCCTTGACGCTGCTGGCGCGGTGGTGGGCAACAATCCCGAACGACTCGGCAAAATTCTTACAGCCGAGAACGGTGGAGGTTCTAATCTACGTTACTTCGAGGCCCGCGATGCGCAAGCCGAAGCGGAATTTGTGGCTGGCGAATTAGAACGGCTCATCGGCGATGATCCCTCGCAGACCTGCGCCGTGGAATATCGCACAAATTTTCAGTCGCGCGCCTTCGAAGAAGCTTTTCGCCGTCGGGGTTTGCGCTACAAGCTGGTGGGAGGCTTCAGTTTCTATAATCGCGCAGAAGTGAAGGATACGCTGGCATATGTGCGGCTGGCGATGCATCCGGATGATGACGTGTCGCTGCTGCGGGTGCTGAATGTTCCGCCGCGCGGAATTGGCAAAACTACATTGGACGCCATGCGCGAAACAGCCCGAGCAGATCGCTCGTCCCTCTGGTCTGCGATCGGCAAGTTTATTTCTGGGGCCGCAGGCGGGCGGGCGGTTGCGCCGTTGCGGGTATTTCAGGAAATGATCGCGAAATTGCAGTCCGCACTACAGGAAAAAGAGCCCGCCGATTTCCTTCGCACCGTTCTGGACGAAACCGGTTACATGGACATGCTCAAGGATCGCAACACGCCTGATGACGTCGCGCGCATTGAAAACCTTGAGGAACTCACCCGTGCGGTAGCCGAGAGTATGGACGCCGGCGAAACTTTTGCGGACTTTCTAGATGCAGCGGCACTCGTGAGCGATGCCGATTCGTTTGAAGGCAAGCCGGGTGTCACGCTAATTACGCTGCATAGCACGAAGGGGCTGGAGTTCGATCACGTATTTTTGACGGGGCTTGAAGAAGGCATTTGCCCGCACAGCCGTTCGCTGAATGAAGAAAAAGGCCTCGAAGAAGAACGGCGGCTTTGCTACGTGGGAATGACGCGGGCACGCAAATCGCTGACACTCAGCCGAGCGGTATACCGGCGCGTGTTTGGGAATGAGCAACAGATGCGAGCGTCGATACAATCCAGGTTTCTAACGGAAATTCCGAGCGAGTTGGTGGATACGGTTCGCGGGTCGATGTCGGAGATCGGTGAGAAACGGCGGTACGAACTTGACCCGGAATATTCTTATTCATCGGAAGAATTCCTGCAGCGCGTACGCAGCGGACCGAAGCCGGTGACTTCGTCGCAGCGAAGACAAAGTAGTCCGAGCTCTTTCAGCCGGCCATTAAAGCGAGGAGCCGATGCTAATCCCATGCTGGGACGAAAAGTTCGGCATCCAACCTATGGCACCGGAACAGTTGTGGGCGTCGAGGGCGACGATGAAGACCGGCGCGTGTCAGTGAGTTTCCCGGGCCGCGGCACCAAGAAGTTCATCGAGCGCTACGCGCAACTCGAACTTGCATAAGACTCGGAGACCAAGCTTCAGCGCGTTGTTGCGTCTCCAGTCTTGGCAAGGTACATTGAGGCGCAACAGCCTTCCGTCCTCGCCGCGCAAATTGGATTGTCGTCAGTCCAGTTGAGCCGGGGAACCCAAGATCGACCGGAGCGTGTGCGTGGCATCAGATCTCTTCCACTGCAAGAGTATCGATCAACTACTGTCGGATTCTGAGAATGCGGAAGTCCATCTAAAGAAATCGTTGGGCTGGGTCAGTCTCACGGCGCTGGGAATCGGCGCAGTGATTGGCTCGGGAATTTTCACAGTGATCGGAACGGCGATCGCCGGGCAGCAACTGCAAGCATCGTCCATCCTTAACGCTCCCCTTCTTGAGTATTTGATTCACCATTCGGCATCGTTTGGGCGGCCAGGCGCTGGTCCGGCAATTGCGTTGTCTTTTGTGCTGGTGGCGATTGTCTGCGGGTTTGCTTCGGTGTGTTACGCGGAACTGGCGGCGATGATCCCCATTGCGGGCAGCGCGTACACCTACACCTACGCGACTATGGGCGAATTGGTTGCGTGGATCATTGGCTGGGATTTGATTCTGGAATACGCGGTAAGCAACATGGCGGTGTGCGTGGGATTTTCTGCGCACATCGTCGATCTGCTTGATTTTTTTGGCATCCATCCAAATCCGCGATGGATTTCGCCGGCTTATTTGCCGACTGGAATGTCGGACTTTCAAGGGAATATGCTGCTGAGTCCAGGGTGGCATTTTGGATTTAATTTTCCGGCCTTTTTGATTGTCATGCTGCTCACGGTAATTTTAATTCGCGGAATTCGCGAATCAGCGGGCGCAAACAACGTCATGGTGTTGCTAAAAATTACGGCCATCCTGGTTTTTATTACATTTGCCTCGCGTCTGGTGCATCCTGCGAACTGGCATCCCTTCGCACCCAACGGCTGGCCGGGCATTTTGACCGGCGGCTCAATCGTTTTTTTTACTTATATCGGGTTCGATTCGGTCTCCACCGCCGCGGAAGAATGCAAACGGCCGCAACGTGATGTGCCTATCGGAATTATTGCAACGTTGATTATTTGCACGCTGTTGTACATCGGCGTGGTGGTGGTACTGACTGGGCTGGTTCCCTGGCAAACGCTGTTGGATGATGCCGCCCCAGTGGTCAATACGCTGAAGAAGTTACACTTCACGGGCGTGCGGCTGATAGTGTTGATCGGCGCGTTGCTGGGGATGATTTCGTCACTGTTGGTTTTTCAGTTGGGGCAAGCGCGAGTGTGGTTTGCGATGTCGCGCGATGGATTATTGCCAAAGATTTTCAGTCGTGTACACCCGAGATTTCAGACTCCAGATTTTTCAACTCTGATGGCCGGCATCGTTGTCGGCATTCCAGCGGGCCTGCTGGATATCGGAACGCTGGCGGATTTATCAAATATTGGGACCCTATTTGCGTTCGCTTTGGTGGCCGGGGGAGTTTTGATTTTGCGTTATCGCGAGCCGGATCGCCGGCGGGCATTTCGCGCCCCGGGCGGTCCGATAGCGCCAATACTTACTATCCTGACGTGCCTGCTGTTGATGGCCGGCCTGCCCATCACCAACTGGATTCGATTCTTTGTGTGGATGATTATCGGACTTGTGATTTACTACAACTACGGGCGGAAGCGCAGCACCTTGCGAGCCGGGGCCCGGCCATAACCGAGCGAGCAAGGCACACAGAGGCCGCAAACCGTCATGTCACTGGCGCGCTATAGAACAACGTTTCGTCGCACGCGCTTCCTTAGTGTTGCGGTGATATTCGTAGTGTTGCCGCATAGCGCTCGCGCATGGGGCCGTAACGGCAACAAGCTGGTGGTAAATAAAGCCATCGATACCTTGCCGGCAGACATTCGCGCTTTTTTTGAGTCGAACCGCGCGCTGTTGTCTCAGCACGTCACAGATCCGCTCGACACCATCGCCACCAAGGCGGCCGAGCGTCACAATCACTTTTTGTTCCTCGACAAGTACGGGCGCTTCCCATATGACGCTCTCCCGCGAAACTACAAAGCGGCAGTCGCTAAATATGGAAAAACCAAGCTTCAAGCCAGCGGCTTGCTGCCCTGGCAAATCGGCGTCTACAGCCAAAAATTAACCGAAGACATGAAAACCGGACATTGGGACGAAGCCAAACTCGATGCGGCGATCCTTGCCAATTACGTCGCCGACGCCCACGACCCCTTCAATACCACCGATGATTTCGATGGCCGCCTGACCGGCCAAACCGGGATCAATGAACGCTTCGGAACCACGCTGATCGACCGCTATTCGTCTTTTTTCCCCATGCGCCCAAACGACGCCACGTACATCAGCGACCCCACCGACCACGCCTTTGAGGCTTGCCTCAGCGCTCACAGCTGGCTCGAAACCGTACTGCTCGCGGATCGCAATTCGCGCGTTGGCCAGAATTCTTACAACGATGAGTATTTCGATCACTTCTATAATGCGGCGGCGGTGATTTTGATACGACAACTGTCCGACGCGGCTACGGACGTAGGTTCCTATTGGCTGACCGCGTGGGTTAATGCCGGCCGGCCGCAGCTTCCCCATTGAACCAGGAAGCACAATCCAAGATGCTCTCCGGCGCTTTCCTCGCGCTGCCGCAGGCGGAGCTGCACCTGCACCTGGAGGGTTCGCTGCAACCCGAGACGGTGTCCGCTTTGGCCGCGAAATATGGAGCTTCTGCATCCTCGCAAGAGGTGCTGCGGCGCTACGCCTACCTTGATTTCATGGAATTCATTGAAACCTTCAAGTGGGTATCCTCCTTGCTTCGCGCTCCGGAAGATTTTGCATTGGCGCTCCACGGTCTTGGCGAACAGCTCCTCGAGCAAAATGTCGTTTACGCCGAAGTCACTCTCTCGGTGGGCGTGATGCTTCTGCGTCATCAATCGCCTGAGGAAAACTTTGAAGCCATCGTCACGGCCGCTGAATCTTTTCGCAGCCGTGGCCTACAACTTAACTTCGTCTTCGACGCTATCCGGCAATTCGGAGCCGAACCAGCCATGAAAGTCGTAGAAGCTGCCGAGCGGTGCAGCTCAAAATCGATCGTGGCGATCGGCATCGGCGGCGACGAATTGAGTGTCCCGGCGAAGGAATTCCGGGCCGTATACGAAAAGGCCGGAGCCATCGGCTTGCACCGACTGATGCACGCGGGTGAGGTGGGGGGACCGGAAGAGATTCGCCACGCCATCGAACTACTCGGAGTCGAACGAATCGGGCACGGAATAGCGGCAGTCCGTGACCTATCCCTAATGGATTTGCTGGCCGAACGACGGATCCCCCTGGAAATTTGTCCTCAGAGCAACATCAGGACCGGAGCGCTCGCGAAGCAACTGGAGCTTTCCGCGGCACAAATCGAGCAACACCCGCTGCCGAAACTATTTCGTCATGGAATTCCAGTAGTGCTCTCCACTGACGACCCGGCAATGTTTCACACCGACTTGCGATCCGAATATGAAAATGCTCGTCGGATGGGATTGCAGGAAGAGGAATTAAGACGCATCGCGAAAATGGGCTTCGAATATGCGTTTATTAACGAGAACGACAAGGTCGCGCTACAGCGCGCAGCAAGAGCTACCTCCGCATTGAGGTAAGTGGGCGGAATAACGACCTGCTCCGAGTCGCAGCCGCCCCCTATGGACGTGAATGTTATAATCGCCTAATGAAAGCACACGTCTGGGTTATGCCGAAACGCACGGTGCTCGACCCTCAAGGCCAAACTATCCAACACGCCCTCGCGGGCTTGGGGTACGCCGAAGTGAAGGACGTCCGGCAGGGGAAATTTTTTGTGCTGGACCTCGATGGTTGGACCCGCGAAGAGGCTCAGGGGCAACTGGAGCGCATCTCGAAAGACGTACTAACTAACCCGGTTATTGAAGAATACCGGCTCGAAATTATAGACTGACTCGGAATGTCCGCGGGCACCGTTTGCCCCAACACGTATAACCTCATTCGCGACATATTGACTCGGATTTTGTCTGGCGTTTTTCCCTCATGTTAACCTTGAAGTATAAATAGGAGCGTCTTTCATGTGCGGCATTGTCGGTTATATCGGGCCTAAAAAAGTTGTTCCCGTCATCATCGAGGGCCTGCGGAAACTGGAATACCGCGGCTACGACTCTGCCGGCATCGCTGTGGTCACTAAGGACGGGAAGCTCGAAATCCGTCGGGCCGCAGGAAAGCTTCGCAATTTGGAAGAAGCTATTGCCAAATCCCCGATTGAAGGTACCTACGGCATTGGGCACACACGTTGGGCGACGCACGGACGGCCTACGGAAGAAAATGCTCACCCACATCGCGACTGCAGCGGACAGATCGTGGTGGTGCATAACGGAATTATCGAGAATTACCTGGAATTAAAAGAGCAACTGCAGCGCGAAGGCCACAAATTCGTAACCGAGACCGACACTGAAATTGTGGCGCATCTAGTCGAAAAACATTCGGCAAACAATACTCCGCTTGAAGAAGCGGTGCGGAAGTCGCTGAAGGAACTGCGCGGCATTTACGCTTTGGTGTTTTTGTCCGCCAAGGAACCGATGAAAATCGTGGCAGCTCGACTAGGCCCTCCGTCGGTAATCGGAATTGGCCACGGAGAGTATTTTGTGGCCAGCGATATTCCCGCACTGTTGGAACACACCCGCGACATGTTCTTCCTTGCCGATGGCGACATCGCGGTGCTCACTCGCGGCGGCGTAAAAGTCATGGATCATGACGGCCGCACCGTGGAACGCCCCACGCAGCACGTCGCTTGGGATCCCATCATGGTGGAGAAGGGCGGCTACAAGCATTTCATGCAAAAAGAGATTTTTGAGCAGCCGCGAGCGGTGCGTGACACGCTGCTCGGCCGAATTTCGCAAGACACCGGGAAAATCTTCCTCGATGAAATGAAAATTTCCGAGGAGCAATTCCGTACCTTCGAAAATGTGCGTGTCGTGGCTTGTGGAACGAGCTGGCACGCTGGTCTGGCCGCCAAATTCATGATCGAGCGGCTAGCGCGCATTCCCGTCGAAGTCGATTACGGCAGCGAGTTTCGTTATCGCGACCCGATCCTCGATTCCAAGACATTAACCGTGTGCATCAGCCAATCCGGAGAAACTGCCGACACTCTCGCGGCTCAACGCGAAGCCAAGTTGAAAGGTTCGCCCACGGTAGCCATCTGCAACGTCATGGGCTCTATGATCACGCGGGAAGCGGCAGGAACCATTCCTACTCACGCCGGCCCGGAGATCGGCGTGGCTTCCACGAAAGCGTTTACGGCGCAACTCACCGCGCTATTTCTGCTGGCTGGGTACCTTGGCCAAGTGCGGAGAAAAGTGAGCTCCCAATGCGCCATTAAATTGATGCAGGAGATCACGCGCATTCCGCACAAAATGGAACGGGTGCTGCAAACAGACGAAAAGGGAGTTTACGAAAACCTCGCGCGGCAGCTATTTCGGTATAGTGATTTTCTCTATCTGGGACGTGGCATTCATTACCCCATCGCGCTGGAAGGCGCATTGAAACTTAAGGAAATTTCGTATATCCACGCGGAAGGCTACCCGGCCGGAGAAATGAAACACGGGCCTAACGCGTTGATTGATGAGAATCTTCCGGTGGTGGTACTGGCGACTCGCGACGAGAGCGATCCTGACTCCATGACGCGCTATGAAAAGAGCGTATCGAACATTCAGGAAGTGAAAGCGCGTGACGGCATTGTAATTACAATCGCGACGGAGAACGATCACCTGGCGCGAGCGGCTTCCGATCACATTATTGAGTTGCCGCCAGCGCCGGAATTGCTTTCGCCATTGCTGGAAATCATCCCCTTGCAATTGCTGGCTTACCACATCGCGGTCCGGCGAGGGTGTGACGTCGACCAGCCGAGAAATCTTGCGAAATCCGTGACCGTCGAATAGACCTTCTGCTCACAAAAAATTCCTGGGCTTTTCCGTTAGAATAAACCGATGGGTCGAGGATCCGTTTTGTCCGTTATTTTGCTGTGTCTGAGTTCCCTTCAAATCGCCGCCCCGGTTGTGCCGGTCATTGCGCAAACCTCCGATAACATCACTGCTACGCTGAGAGCCATTCACGCTGACGGCGATAAGCATCTGAGCACGGATCAAGTCATCGCACTGGCTGGGCTGAGCATCGGTAGCGCTGTTGGAAAGCAGGACCTGCAAGCGGCGGCGGATCGCCTGGTACAAACCGGGCTGTTTTCTAGTGTCAATTATGCGTTTCAATCCAAAGAAGATGGTCTGTACTTGACATTCAAGCTGGTAGAGGCGCCCACAATTCCGGCCTACTTCGACAATATCCCATGGTTTACGGATGGGGAGTTAGCTGACGCGATCCGTAAAGTTTTACCTTTTTATGACGGGACCGTGCCGGAAGGGGGCGCAACTGTCGACAAAGTGGCCTCGATCGTAACTGATTTAATCGCTTCCCGAGGCATGAATACAAAGGTCGAATATCAGGTCATCAGCAATCCACTTGGCGAGGGTACCGTACAGGAATTTCGAATCGCGGATGTCGTGCTGCAAATCGCGAAAATAGAATTTGGCGATCCGGCACTGGCGGGCTCTAAAGAGTTGCAGCAGCATTTAGGTGAAGTGCAGGGAAAAACATATTCGCGGATGATGATAGATTTATTTTTGGCCGAACAGGTCAAGCCGCTTTATCTGCAAAAAGGATTTTTGCGCGCAAAACTAGGTCCGCCAGAAATCAGGCTAAGCGGTAATCCGAACCAAAAACTGCCTGATCATATTCCAGTGTTTGTGCCCATCACGCCCGGCCCTACTTACCGCTGGAAAAATGCGCAATGGACCGGAAATACGGTGCTCTCAGGCTTCACTATGGGTGCTCTGATCGGCATGAAAGACGGGGATGTAGCCAATGGGCTAGCGATCGAGGCGGCGTGGACGCGAGTTCAGGAAGAATACGGACACCGCGGTTACCTAGACGCTAAGGTCGAACCGGCGGCCGAATATGACGATCAGGCGCACACCGTTTCGTACCGAATCAATATTTCTGAGGGGCGACCATATAAGTTTGGGAAACTGGTTTTGACGGGAATGTCACCCACCGGCGAGAAGCGGCTACGTGCGGCGTGGCCAATTTTAAGTGGGGATGTCTTCGACAAGACTAAGTACGAGGATATTCTCTTGAAATTGCAGGTCCACCGGGAGCAGATTTTTGTTGATCTTCCGGTACATTACGAGTCGGTGGGACACTGGCTGCAGACGGATGCCGATACTGGAATGGTGGATGTGCTGCTCGATTTCAAGTGAAGGAGTACAGTGCTCACCGGAGTTATTTAGATTGTCGGTGGGATATACTCGATTGGCATGGGGAATGCGCTAGTTCGAATTCGTGAGCCGGAACAAAGTTCGCTCACGGCGGAGCAAAAAGAGGAGCAGCTATTGGCTCGTCTGGCGGACTGCGGCTCGATCATCGTAGCGCTGTCTGGCGGGGCGGACTCCGCGTATCTGGCATGGGCTGCGCAGCGGGCGCTCGGCGAACGAGCGCTATCTATCACAGCGCTTTCGCCGAGTTTTTCCGCGCACGACCGTGCAATGGTCGAAGATTTTATTTCTAAATTGGGCGTGCATCATGAATTCGTCGAAACGCATGAGATGGATAATCCCGCTTATCGCGCGAATGCAGCGGATCGCTGCTATTACTGCAAAGACGAACTTTTCGATGTGCTGGACAAGTTGGCCGTTGAGCGGAAGTTCGAAGCGGTTTGTTATGGTGTGAACGCCGACGACACATTGGATTTTCGGCCGGGCCATCGAGCAGCGACCGAGCATAAAGTACTAGCTCCGCTGCTGGATGCGCGTCTGACGAAGGCTGAAATTCGAATGCTCTCCGAGCGTGCCGGACTGCCCACCTGGGACCGCCCAGCGTCAGCCTGTCTTTCTTCCCGTTTACCGTACGGAACGGAAGTTACACCTGAGCGACTTGCGCTCGTGGAGCGCGGCGAATCCGCTTTGCGGGAGCTGGGGTTTCGACAGTTCCGCGTGCGTTTGCATGAGAAACTGGCGCGCATTGAAATCAGCTTGGAAGAAATGCCCCTGGCGTTTTCTGAAAATATGGCGGCAAAAATGGCTCAGATGTTGAAGAAGGCCGGCTTTACTTATGTAGCGCTGGACCTGGAGGGCTACCGTCCAGGGTCCCTGAATGAGAGCCTTGCCAAAGCTAAGCAATCCCCGGTAAAAATGCGGCCCGGAACATAATTCCCTTTTCCAACGTATCCTTGATAGGTACAAGTATTCAGCATCTGGACAGACATTCCTGTGCAAGGAGACTCGTGACGAGTGCACTCAAGAATGCGTTTCACGCTTTCGTGGTGGTAGCGGCTTTCGCGCTCGCGGGTTGCTACGCTGGGGCAGGCGTTAATGGCTCCTTCGATAAAAGTTTTACTGTCACGGGACACACACGGTTGGAACTCAGTAATCCTTCGGGCGACGTGGAGATTACCGGGAGCGCCGATGGACAAGTTCACGTGCATGGAGATGTGCGCGCCAGCGGCATGGGTTTTGATAAGCCTCAAGAACGGCTGAACGAGACCCTCGCGAATCCCGGAATTGAACAGAGGGGCGACACCATTCGAGTAGGAAAACATCTCTCGAACATGCGAAATTTGACGATCACGTACAAGATCGAAGTGCCGCACGACACGGAAATGAATTTGAGCGTGGCGTCAGGTGCGCTGAACATAGGCAACGTGCGGGGACCCGTAACTGCGCAGGGAGCCTCGGGGTCCATACGTGTGGAACAAGTTGAACGGGACGCGCAACTCACATCCATAAGCGGCTCAGTAGACGCCAGTGATGTCGGAGGGGATGTGCGAGCTTCGAGTGCTTCCGGAGAAGTGACCATTAGCAACGCGAAGGGAGATGTGCGGGCGCATACCCTTAGCGGCGCAGTGAAGGTGGCGAATCCGGGTGGACGGGTCGACACTGACGACGCCAGCGGCTCAATTGATATCGAGGGAGCCAAATTCGACGCCAAGGCCCATGATGTGTCTGGCGAAGTAATCATACGCGGTGATCCCGGTGAACACGGGTATTGGGATCTCAAAACGGTATCCGGAAGCGTCAATGTATATGTGCCGTCCGCGGCGAATTTTCGTTTTGCCGCAGACGCGATTTCGGGTGAAATTAAGGCCGATATTCCGATCGTAATTGAGGAACAGGGGAAGCATTCACTGCGTGCTCACGTGGGAAATGGTGGTGGGCGAGTGGAAGTGCATACTGTTTCCGGAGAAATTCACGTTGGCGGAGCACATTAAGCGTCTGGCCTTGAAATAAGAATCAGACCATCCCGTTGATCTGCCCATCAGTGAAGCCTACACCGTACGCGGCAGATCCCTTAGAATCGAGACATGGCTGCAAAGCTCGGTTTGCTGCTCGCCATGATGTTGGCGACAACTTCGCTGACGTTAAGCAATGCTGCTTTGGTGTGCGCACAAAACGAGAAGAAG
>Ga0185299_10001608_pt1 | contig 41209 bp, 38 predicted proteins | sample PaiPotPPA55metaG_FD_128002 | JGI IMG/M metagenome (GOLD analysis project Ga0185299, IMG submission 128002) | Iron sulfur acid spring bacterial and archeal communities from Banff, Canada, to study Microbial Dark Matter (Phase II) - Paint Pots PPA... ...
CCTCCAGCAGCCTGTTCGTGTCGCGCGGCGTAGTCATCCGCCGGGTGCACCTGCACCGACAATTTATCTTCCGGGAAAATGAATTTTACCAACACGGGAAATCGAACGTGGCGATTTGCGCGCGTTCCGGCCCACTCCGGCGGCATTGCAGCCCATGCTTCTCCGAGTTTCTGTCCCGCAAAGGGCCCATCCGCGAACTTGCAGTCGGCTCCGCTCATCCATGCTTCACCGAGCGGTTCGGAGAGGTTTGATTTATTCGGGAAAAACGGAGCAAGCGAGAGCGAACCCCACGGGCGCGGGCTGAAAATCGGTTCGAGACGCGCCGGGCAAACAATCACGCGGCTCGACCGAAGAAGCGAGCGAACCTCCGCAATCCTTCCTCGATGCGCTCCATCGACGCCGCGTACGAAATTCGCATGTAACCTGGCGCTCCAAAGGCTTCGCCCGGAACCACCGCTACGTGCTCGCGTTCGAGCAGCTGCCGCGCGGTCGCCGCAGTGTCGGGCATTCCTGCGTGGAGGTGCGCCGAGACATTCGGGAAAATGTAAAACGCGCCTTGCGGCGCCGTGCAAGTAATCCCCGGAATCGTGCGAACGCCGGCGAGAATCCGTTCCCGTCGCCGCGCATATTCGGCCAGCATGACGCCGACCGAGTCCATCGGCCCGCGCAACGCCTCCACAGCCGCATATTGCGTGATGGAATTAGGATTCGAAGTGGATTGGCTCTGAAGCTTTGTCATCGCGCCCACGAGTGCTTTCGGTGCGAGTGCGTATCCGAGTCTCCATCCCGTCATCGCAAATGTTTTCGACAGCGATCCCGCGATAATCAGTTGATCTTTGGCGCCAGGCAAACTTGCGATTGAAAAAGGCCGCGCGTCGCCGTAGGTGAAGTGCGAATAGCACTCATCGGCCATTAGCCAGATTCCGTGGCGCCTCGCGACATCCATGATTGCCGCAAACTCATCCGGCGGAATCACGGCTCCCGTCGGATTGCTGGGCGAATTCACAATCACCATGCGCGTCCGCGGCGTAATCGCTTTTTCTACCTGCGAGGCCCGCAGACGAAACTCGTCTTCGGCCGGCATGTGGACAATCACCGGCGTCCCGCCCGCGTACTTCACCATATCCGGATAGCTCGTCCAGTAAGGCGAAGGAATAATCACTTCGTCGCCAGAATTGATCAGCGAGCACAGTGCATTAAAAATCGCGTGCTTGCCGCCTACGCTCGCGATGCATTCAGCCGGCTGAAATGACGAACCAAGTTGCGCAGCATGCCATTCGCAGATTGCCTGACGCAACGCGGCAGTCCCCGGCGCAGGCGTGTACTTCGTGCGATTTTCGTCGAGCGCTTTGATCGCCGCGCGCTTAATATGATCGGGAGTGGGAAAATCCGGCTCGCCGGGACCAAAATCGACAACGTCGATTCCCTGCGCCTTCAGCCGCTCGGCCTCCTGCAGCACCACCAGCGTCTGCGACACGTCGATACGATTCACCCGGTCCGCGAGTTGCATCGCGGTTTCCATTTTTTTGGCCACGGCAGGTTCCATTCGCAATCCCCAGTAAAATCTCAACAAAAAAGTTTAGCTAACTTTCGCGCGCAATCGTTCTTCCACCACCGGCGGCACCAAATCCTTCAGACGCTCGAGTCCCCCAAGCCGCGCAAGCTCCTTTACGAGCCGCGAACTCAGAAAGCTGTAGGCCTCGGCTGGCAACATGAAAACGGTCTCAATCTCCGGCTCTATCTTGCGATTCATCATCGCCATTTGCAGCTCGTATTCGTAGTCCGACACGGCGCGAATCCCCCGCAGTACCACTCGCGCCGATTTCCGAAGCGCGTAATCCATCAGCAACCCGTCGAAAACATCGACTTCCACGTTTTTCATATCGAGCGTCACAGCCTCGAGCATCTCCACGCGCTCTTTCACGGCGAACAGAGGGTCTTTTTCAAGGTTGCGCGCAACGGCCACGACCAGGCGATCGAAAATCGCCCCACCGCGCGAGATGAGGTCTAGATGGCCGTTGGTGACCGGGTCGAACGACCCAGGATAGATGGCGATCACCGGTTTGCCTCGTTCAGGAACCATTTTGATGCGCCATTCTAACCCAAGAATTCAGCCCTTGCCGTGACAAAATGGGCACTCTCGTGGCCACAATCAGCCTCTATCGTAACCTTCGCCGGGCCACTCTCAGCCTGCAATCGGTTCTGCTCCAATGACCGTTCAAAGCTCCAGAACGCGATTCGCCGCTGATATTTAACGCTCCGCTGGCACAGAGTTGACGTATGCGACTAAAATAGTCGGTGTTTAACATGTTGGCTCTATTGGCCTTGGTGGAGTCTGAAGCACTTGACAATGCTCCTCCTCAGGCGCTAGAATTCAATTGCGACTGAATCAGTCGCATATGTGAAATGCTCAAGCTATCCAAAAAAGCCGACTACGGCCTGATCGCGCTGAAACACCTCGCGACTCGAAGCGGGAAGGTTTCTTCGAGCGCGGCGGACATTGCTGAGATCTACCGAATTTCCGCGCCGCTGATGGCGAAGGTGCTCCAAAAACTTGCGAAGCACGGACTGGTGGCGGCGCGGCACGGTTCGAGTGGCGGCTACACGCTGGCGCGTCATCCATCGCTGATCACAGCGCTCGATGTGATTCGCGCGATCGATGGGCCGCTGTTCATCACTTCTTGCGTCACGTCGCACGGGGAGTGCGATCTATCCACCACCTGTTCGATTCGCGAGCCTTTGCGCAGGGTGAACGACAGCATCCTGGATGTGCTGGGCAAGGTCACAATTTCGCAAATGACGGACGAGGCTCCAACGTCCGAAGTGGTCGAGTTGAGGGTTTAGCGGGGGATTTAGACAGAATTTTGGCAATTTGCTAGGGGGAAGAAAATGGCAGTCAAGCTACCGATTTACATGGACAATCACGCGACCACGCCGGTCGATCCGCGCGTCGTCGACGCAATGATGCCCTACTTCACGGAAAAATTCGGCAACGCCGCAAGCCGCAACCACGAGTTTGGCTGGAAAGCCGAAGAGGCAGTCGAGATCGCGCGCGGGCAAATCGCCCGACTCATCAATGCGACGCCGAAAGAGATCGTGTTCACCAGCGGCGCTACGGAATCGACGAACCTCGCCATTAAGGGCGCCGCGGAAATGTATCGCGAGAAGGGCAACCACATCATCACGCAGGTCACCGAACACAAGGCTACGCTCGACACGTGTAAACGCCTCGAGAAGAACGGCTACGAAGTTACATACCTTCCCGTCGAAAAAGACGGCCGCATCAATCTCGATGACCTTCGCCGCGCCATTACTCCGAAGACCATCCTGATTTCGATCATGTACGCGAACAACGAAATCGGCGTCGTCCAGCCCATCGCTGAAATCGGAAAGATCGCCAAGGAAAAGGGCGTGTTCTTCCATTCCGATGGAGTGCAGGCTGTCGGGAAGATTCCGGTAGACGTCCAGAAAGACGGCATCGACATGCTCTCGATTTCCGGCCACAAGATTTACGGCCCCAAAGGCGTGGGCGCGCTTTACGTCCGGCGTAAGAATCCGCGCGTGCAGCTTTCCGCTATCATCGACGGCGGCGGCCACGAACGCGGCATGCGTTCCGGCACGCTGAACGTAACCGGCATCGTCGGCCTCGGGAAGGCCTGCGAAATTTGCATGAACGAAATGGCGCATGAAAGCGAAAAACTGCTCCACATGCGCGAACGGTTGAGGGAATCGATCATGAGCCGCCTTGACGAAACTTTCATCAACGGCTCGATGACTCATCGCCTTCCGCACAACATCAATATCAGCTTCGCCTTCGTCGAAGGCGAATCGCTCCTGATGGGCATTAACGACATCGCGGTTTCCAGCGGCTCGGCCTGCACCTCCGCGACTCTCGAACCGAGCTACGTACTGAAGGCTCTCGGCGTCGGCGAAGACTTGGCGCACACGTCCATCCGCTTCGGCCTCGGCCGCTTCAACACCGACGAAGAAGTGGATTACGTTGCGGACCGCGTCGTCGACACCGTTACGCGGCTGCGAGAACTTTCTCCGCTCTACGAGATGGCAAAAGAGGGCGTGGACGTCAGCAAGATGAAGTGGCAGGTGGCATCGGATTCGCACTAAGCTGCACCGAATTTGAGGAATACAGAATCAATCTTTTAAGGAGCAGATGACACATGGCTTACTCAGACAAGGTAATCGAGCACTACAACAATCCGCGCAACGTCGGCTCACTCGACAAGAAAGATCCGAACGTTGGAACGGGACTCGTCGGCGCGCCCGAGTGCGGCGACGTGATGAAACTCCAAATGAAAGTCAATCCCGAGACCCGCGTGATCGAAGAGGCGAAGTTCAAGACCTTCGGTTGCGGCTCGGCGATCGCCAGCTCTTCGCTCGCCACCGAGTGGGTAAAAGGCAAGACCGTGGAAGAAGCGCTGTCGATCAAGAACACGGACATCGTCCGCGAACTTTCGCTGCCGCCAGTGAAGATTCACTGCTCGGTGCTCGCGGAAGACGCGATCAAGGCCGCGCTTTCGGATTGGAAGAAAAAGCAGGGCGAGGCGGAAGCCAAGCCGGCCGAGTCGGCCACAGCGAACTAACGCCTGCTTTTTACTGTTGACCTTCGGCCGCATGGCGGCCAGGGGACGGGCGTTTGGCGGGGACTATTTATGATTCACGTTACCGAAAAAGCCGCGGGTAAAATCCGCGAACTACTGACGAAGGAAGGCGTGCCCGAATCGGGCGGCCTGCGTGTGGGTGTGCAGGGCGGCGGTTGCTCGGGTCTTTCGTACGCGATGCGCCTCGAAACCGAAGCGCGCAACCGCGACAAAGTATTCGAGGAAAACGGCGCGCGCATTTTTGTGGATCCCAAGAGCTATCTCTACCTCAACAACACCACGCTCGATTACATCGAAGACCTGATGAAGCAAGGGTTCGTTTTCCAGAATCCGCAGGCATCGCGGAGTTGCGGTTGCGGGAGCTCTTTCACCGCCTGAGGTTTTCTTTCGGGTCCGTTACAAAGTCCGCGGTGAATTCAGTCCCTCGCGCCGCGCAACAATGCTTTCTCAAGTGTCCAGCGCGGAATCTGGAACGCTGCCGTTAAAAATACGATGAGTGTTACAAAATCAAAAATCGACCAAACGAATACCGCCGCTTCGCAGGCTTGCTGGAGCTGCCAGGCGCCCGCTACGGGCGCGCACTTCTGCCCCGCCTGCGGCAAGATTCAACCGCTTCCGGCGGGCGCGGATTACTTCGCGTTCTTCGGGCTTCCGCAGAAATTGACGATTGATGCGGGCACGCTCGAATCGCAATTCCACAAGCTGAGCTGGAAGCTGCATCCCGACAATTTCGTGCGCGCCAGCCAATTCGAGCGCACTCTTTCGCTCGAGCGTTCTTCGCAGCTGAACGATGCTTATCGCGCGCTGCGCGACCCTATCGCCCGCGTCGAATACCTGCTCTTGCATCTCGGCCTGCGAAAAGAAGGCACCACAAAACAGCAGCCGCCCCCGGAATTACTCGAGGAAGTTTTTGAATTGAACGAATCGCTCGACGAGCTGCGTGAAGCGCGCGCCGACGGTGGCGACGTCGCCAGCCTGCGCAGATCTCTCGCCGCAGCGCAGGCGAATTTTCAAGAAAAGCTCGAAGAAGTCGACGCGGAACTCGCGACCGTTTGCCGCGAATGGGACATCGCGCTTGATAAACATGCAGACGACGCGCCTGTAGACGAAGCGCAGCGCAAAGTTTTGCTGGCACGCATGAACGAAGTGCTCAATCGCCGCAGCTATATCCGAAACCTGGTCGCAAGCGTGGCGAGCGAACTGGCAGAGGCCTAAGAAATTATGGGACGCACCGTCGGAATCGATCTCGGCACAACTTTCAGTCTGATCGCTTACATGGATCCGGCCACGAATTCGCCGAAGTGTATTCCGGGGCCGCACGGCTCCGCGTTGTGCCCTTCGGTTGTAAGCGTCGACGAAGACGGAAAAGTGATCATTGGCGAACCCGCGCGGCAGCGTTTGCTTACGCAGGCTGACCGCACCATTTATTCCGTGAAGCGCCTCATGGGCCGCGGCGTTAGCGACGTTCAAGACGAACTCCGCCTTTTTCCGTTCCACATCGACGCAGACAGCCGCAACGTAATTCGCGTGCGTCTTGGGGACAAACTTTTCACCGCGCCCGAAATTTCCGCGTTCATCCTCCGGGAGTTGAAGTCATGGGCGGAAGATTATTTCAAAGAGCCGGTGGATCGGGCGGTCATCACCGTTCCTGCATATTTTAACGACGCGCAGCGCCAGGCGACAAAAGACGCCGGCCGCATTGCCGGCCTCGAAGTCCTTCGCCTGGTGAATGAACCGACGGCCGCAGCGCTCGCGTACGGCCTGCACAAGCAAAAGCGAGGACGCGTTGCCGTTTACGATTTCGGCGGCGGCACGTTTGATATCTCAATTCTGAAATTGATCTCCACCGATGAAGGCGAAATCTATCAGGTGTTGGCGACGAACGGCGACACGCATCTCGGCGGTGACGATATTGACAACGACCTCCAGCGGCGCATGCGCGAGAAAATCACCGAACTTTTCCACATAGATCTATCGAAGCAGCCCGAAGCCGTTCAACGCTTGCGCAAGGCCTTGATCGCCGCGAAGCACGAACTCTCGCCCAACGATAGCACCACACTTCGTTTCGAGCTGCCTGGTGGACGCCTGTTCGACGAGACGATTTCGCGCGAAGTTTTTAACCGCTGGATCGAACCAATCGTCGCGCGCACCATGGGGCCCGTAAAGCAGGCTCTTTCCGACGCGAAACTGGCGCCCACCGACATGGACGAGGTTGTCCTCGTCGGCGGCTCCACGCGCATTCCGCTCGTTCGCGAAACCGTCGGCGAATACTTCGGCCGCGCACCGCATTCCGAGCTGAATCCCGACGAAGTCGTCGCACTGGGCGCTGCGGTACAAGCAGATATCCTCGAGAGCGGCGTCAAGACCATGCTGCTCCTCGACGTCACGCCGCTTTCGCTCGGTATCGAGACCATGGGCGGTGTAGTCGCGAAAATTATTCCGCGCAATTCGACGATCCCCGCGAGCGCGCAGGAACTGTTCACCACAGGCGTAGAAAATCAGACGGGCATCGACGTTCACGTGCTTCAAGGCGAGCGTGAACTGGCGAAAGATTGCCGGTCGCTGGCGCGATTTCAATTGAAGGTTCCGCCGGGCCCCGCGGGACTCGCGCGCATCGAAGTGAAATTCTTGATCGACGCGAACGGCATCCTGCAAGTGGCCGCACGCGACCTTAGGGCCAACGAGCAGCGCACCATCGAAGTGCAGCCCAGCTACGGCCTGTCGGAGACCGAAGTCGAGCGCATGCTCGAGGAATCGATCGAATTCGCCGAACAGGATTTTTCCGAGCGCCAGGTGATCGAATCGCGCACCGAAGCCGATACGATCCTTCACGCCACTGAAAAGACGCTGCGCGATCCGCGCTCAAGCGAGTTGTCGGCCGACGAGCGCCGCTCCATCGACGAGTCAGTCGCAGCTCTGCGCGCAGCCGTAGCAACCACCGACTACAAGCTAATCCGCCGGCGCATCGACGAGCTGAATCAAGCCACCATGCACCTGGCGGAAATTTTGATGAACAGCGCGCTACAAACAGCAGTACAAGGCAAGCGCCTAGAAGACATCTAGCAGCCTTAGCTTTTTCCCGTAGAGGCGCAGCGGCCTGCGTAGCTTTTGTAGCGGCGGCCTTTAGGCCGCCATTTTGGCTTTCGAAGTTTGAACAGAGGAGCAAGAAAATGGGCGGCAAGAACCCCTACATCGATGAAGTAAAATTCACGCCCGCGACAAAGAAGTACAAAATCACGTTCATCAAAGACGGCGCGTCGATCGAGGTGGACCCGGCGAAGATGCCTTACGGCCACGACGGCCTGCCAGGCAGCATTCTCGATATCTCGCAGGGCTTTCAAAAGGGCCTCGACCACGCCTGCGGCGGCGTTTGCGCCTGCTCCACCTGTCACGTGATCGTTCACCAAGGCCTCGACTCCTGCAACGAAGCTAGCGACGCCGAACTCGATCAGCTCGACGAAGCCCCGGGGGTCACGCCGAAGTCGCGCCTCGGCTGCCAATGCGTCCCGGACGGCACGAAAGACATCGTCGTCGAAATTCCTGAGTGGAACAAAAACTATGCCAAAGAAGCGGAACACTGAGTAGCGTCGGCGTCTGGCCGGCTCTTTTTCTTGTTTTCAATTTATTCTAAAGATACTGAGGAATTTATGCCGCAAACATTTGATTGGGACAACGCCGAAGAAATCGGCATCCAGCTTGCGGAAAAGCACCCGAACGTCGAACCGCTCACCGTCCGTTTTACCGACCTTCACAAATGGATTGTCGAACTCCCCGGCTTCACGGGCGACCCAAAGCTTTCGAGCGAAGGCAAACTCGAAGCCATTCAAATGGCCTGGCACGAAGAATTCCAGGACAACAAAAGTTAGTCGCGCAAGGGATTGCGCTCCGCTAAATCGAGGTCTGTTTCGCAGTTTGCAGACAGGCCGATTTGGCTTTCATCCCGCCGTTTCCTGCCGCTCGTGAATCTTGCGCGGGATCCCCACATCAGAATAGAGTCCTTGCATCGGAGCAAATGCCGCGCGGAAATTCGCGCGAAGATAGAGAGGATTTTTCAAAATGGAAGCTGATCTCAGATACCCGATTGGAAAATTTCAGCGCGCAGACAATCTCACAGGCGAGCAGCGCCGCGAGTTCATCGACGCTATCGCGGCTGCGCCTGCGCGCATGCGCGCCGCCGTCGCCGGCCTCAAGCCGACGCAGCTCGACACGCCCTATCGCCCCGGTGGCTGGACCGTCCGCCAACTGGTCCACCACGTTCCCGACAGCCACATGAATTCATACATCCGCTTCAAGCTCGCGCTCACCGAGGGCGAACCCACGATCAAGCCATACGACGAAAAGCAATGGGCGGAGCTTGCGGACTCAAAGGCTCCCATCGAACCGTCGCTCGCGCTGCTCGAAAATCTGCACGCGCGCTGGGTTCCGCTTCTGCGCTCGCTCACGCCCGCCGAGTGGGCCAAGAAATTCCGCCATCCCGAGCGCGGCACGATGTCGCTTGATGAAACGCTCGCGCTTTACGCGTGGCACGGCCGCCACCACGTCGCGCACATCACCTCGTTGCGCGAACGCGAAAACTGGAAGTAGTCCTACGCAGAAGCAGTAGGGCGTGCACTCTTCCGCCTCGCGCTTCCTTCACTTGGTTCGCTCTGATAAACTACATCCTCTTCGTTTCTTTGCCGAATGGCGCTATGGTGCAACGGTTAGCACGCGGCCCTTTCAAGGCTGAAATACGAGTTCGATTCTCGTTAGCGCTACCAATTCTTTTCGTCTTCATTTTTCTCGCTCCGCTTTCCACATTTGCTCAAAAGGCTGAGACGTTCGTGTCTCCCGACGATTCGCTGCGCGCTGAAATTCAGTCGGTCCGCAAAAAGCCGGGCGGCGCGGCGGAAAGCAAGATTGAAATCCTGTCGAAGGACGGGAAGCGGATTTGGATCGTGAAATACACGTCGTCCGATGGCGAACATGGATTCGGCGTGGTGAAAGCTGCTTGGACGCCTGACTCGCAATATTTCGTCTACAGCCTCGCGAGCTCGGGAGGGCACGAGCCAGGGCGCTCGCCGATCTTTTTTTACGACCGGAAAGTGGAGCGCGTTCGGAGCTTTGACGAGGAAGTGGGCGTTGTGCTCAATCCCGATTTTTCGCTCTCGACTCCCGACTTCCTCGAAGCGATGATCCGCGGCAACGGGGAATCGAAGAACGTCAAGATTGCTCTCAGCGACCTGCAGGGTTATGGGCAAAAGAAATGATGCGCGCGTTGAGTTCCGTAATTTCGCAACCGTGTTGAATTCGCGCGAAGGAGAGACCGCGTGACTGCCGAAGATTTTCGCCGCATGGCGCTTAGCTTTCCCGAGACAACCGAGAGCTCTCACATGGACCATCCGGATTTTCGAGTGTGCGGGAAAATCTTCGCGACGCTCGCGTATCCCAGCGATGGCTTGGGAATGGTGAAGCTTCTGCCAGAGCAGCAGCAGGAATTCGTGCACGATCATCCGAAGATTTTTGTGCCGGTAAAGGCCGCTACAAAAACCGTGCTGCGCCCGGCGCTTATCGCGGCGTGGAGCAACACTGCGCCGAAGCGTGTGGCGGCGAAGTTCACTGGACGCGAATAACGAATCGTTTCTCATCGTCAACCCTGCTGCTTATCCCGAGAATGCGCGGAGGGAATTATCGAGCCGCGCGAGTTGGGCTTCGAGAGTTGCGCTTAGCGACTCGGCGTTTTCGAGATGTCCGCTGCGGCCAATTTCGTCGAGCTTGCGGACTGTTTCCGCAGTATTTTTTGCTCCGAAGCTGCGGATGGAGCCTCGCAGGGCTTGCGCGGCCCGGGCCAGGGCTGGGGCATCGTGCTGAGCAATTGCGTCGCGAATTGCGGACATGCGGGAGGCGGAATCTGGAAGGTAGGCGCGGATGAGCTGTTGCGCGAGCTGCTTGTTGCCGCCCACGCACGCGAGCAAGACGGACGCGTCGAAAGTGGGCGGCCCGGAAGCAGCGGGTTCTTCGGAGCGAGTAGGTTTCTCAGTTGCGTCTACCTCGCTTGCGTCGAATAAGGTTTCGGATGCTGCTTCGCTTGTGTCGACGGAATCGTGGCGCGCGCGAGGGAGGCGAAACCAGAAGCGCGTGCCCTTTTCGCGGCGCGGTTCGCAGCCGATCGTTCCGCCCCAGCGCTCGACTGTGATTTTGCAGAAGTAGAGACCCAGGCCGGCTTTGCCGCCTCCTGTCTTACCTTTTCCAAAAAGCGTGAACATACGCGTGGGGGCATCTGCTTCGGGCAGGCCGGGACCTTCGTCGTCCACAAACGCACGGATAAATTCGCCTTCGTCTTCCGCGCCTAGCGTGACCGTGGTTCCCTTCGGGCTGTAGCGGAGCGCGTTTTCGACGAGGTTGGTGAAGATCCTGCGGAGGCGCGTTTCGTCGCCCACGACTTCCCATTTTCTTGCGCGATCCATTCGTGGATTGAGTTGAATTGCGGCGCCGTGTTCGGCGAATGCCGGGGAGTAGTCCTTCGCGATGGCCTCCGCGACAGTGGCGACGTCGGGTGCGTCTTTTGTAGATTGATCGAAAGATTCCTGGGCCGCCAGTTCGCCGGAAAATGCTTCAAGGATTCCGCGGATCATCATTTCTTGCGTGTGGGATTGGCGATTTCCGATCTCGACGAGCGTTTTGAGTTTATCGCCGAGCGGCTGCATTTTTAGGACGGAGAAACAGCCACGCATAGCTGTGAGCGGCTGCGAGAGATCGTGAACGATGCAGTGGAGCAGGATTTCTTTTTTTTGAATTTCGCGAAGGAGACGCTCGTGCTCGAGGAGGGAATCACGAGCGGTTTGCAGAACGCGGGCGTCGGCGGCGTATTTCGACTGAGGATTGCGCACCAAGAGAATTCGCTTGCCGTCGAGCCAGAGGGCCGCGGCGTCGAGCGAGATTTCGCGGCCGCCGGCGGTCTTCTCCGTCCACATGCCGGACTCGATGCGGCCCTGCGTCTGAGAGCTCCAGAACGATTCGGCGTCGATCAGGAAATTTTCGAGAAACGGCATGGCGTCGCCCAGTCGAACGGAATTGGCGGCCGCGGAATCGGATTCACTAGACCGCCCGCGCAGAAGCTCGCCCAGGAACGTGGGCGGGCGGGACATCGGCCTCGCGTTTCCCTCGCCCAGATATTCGAAGGCTGCGTAGCCTTCGGATCGCAGCAGGGCGATGGCGAATGACTCCTGGAGCTTCGACTGATTGATCGGATCGGGTCGAGCTGTCACAACGACACCATTTCCTGATCGCCGGCGGCATAGCATTCGAAGGTCATGCCGTTCTCCCGCATGTAGGTGCGGCAGGACTCGACGATACGGTCGATTGATTCGTCGTCGTGCATCGGGTCGTGATGATAGAGGAAGAGGCGGCGGACCTTTGCCGCGTGCGCGGAATTCAAAGCGTCTTTCCAAGTGCCATGGCCCCAGGAGCGGTGGCTGGGGTATTCCTCTTCGGTGTATTGCGCTTCACGAATGTACAAATCGGCGCCGCGCGCGAATTCATCGATTTCGTGATCGAGCTTGTGGCTGCTGTCGTTGTCGCCCAGCAGCCGGTAATACGGTTCGTGATCCGTTACGTAGACCACCGACTTTCCGGCATGTTCCACTCGAAAACCGAGCGCGACACCCGGATGATTCAAATAGACGTGACGAACCGTGGTGTCGCCGATTTGGACCGGCCCTTCGAGTTCGATGAATTTGAATTCCGCCATCATGTCCGTGAGATCGACGGGGAAATACGTGGAATCCATCTGCCCAGTGAAGATTCTCTCGAGGCTTTTGTCAGTGCCGTGCAGGCTATAGATCGACAGCTTATTGCCGGGGATGTAGGCAGGCGTAAAAAATGGAAATCCCTGGATGTGGTCCCAATGCGTGTGGCTAACGAACAGATGAATGTGAAGCGGCTGCTTCTGAAACTCGCGAAGCATTCCCATGCCCGCTTCGCGCACGCCGGTGCCGCAGTCGAAGAGCAGAATCGAGTTTCCGCTTCGTACTTCGACGCACGACGTGTTCCCGCCGTAGCGCAGCGTTTGACGCCCCGGAGTGGCAATGGAGCCTCGCGTCCCCCAAAACTTCACTTGTAGCAGACTGTTTTCCGGGGTTGTGGGGATTGAAACTTCCTGTGCAGGCTTCTTTGGGGGAGCAGAGACCTGGGCGGCAGCAGTGGCGGATGCGGGAATTTGTGAGATGCCCGCGCGAAGCGTGTCAGCGAGCACTTGAAGATCGTACGGTTTTTGAAGATAGATGTTTGCACCCAGCGTTTTCACTTTTTTGATGTCGGCGGCATAGGCTTTTGCGGAGCCTACGACGATGAAGAGGTCCTTGAGTTGAGGATCGTTGCGAATTGCCTGGCAGACGGCGAAGCCGTGCATCTTGGGCATCATCAAGTCGAGGACGACGGCGTCCGGCTTTTTTTCGCGCACGAGGCGAAGGCCCTCTTCTCCGTCGGGTGCAGCGAAGACTTCAAAACCAAAGGCGTTCAGGCCCAGCTCAACGATGCTGCGAATATCATCGTCGTCATCGGCGATAACGATTCTAGGCAAGGGCGCTCCGTGCGAGGCGGGCTGGATTATAAGCGAAAGGCGAATGTTGTAACCGGCATTTTTGGGCCGATTAGAATCAAGGTCCGCGCTTTGTTTGCATGAAGTTAGATCGATTTCTAATCGACAGATGATGCCGATCTGCAGGTGGTGACGAGGGGCGAGTGATTTCATGGCGAACGGATAACGGTGGGGAATAAAAACACGTAAAAATTCGCTATTAGACATGGCTGCCATCTTTTGTTTTCTTCGAGATAGGCGTGTTTCTAATCGCGGATTCGCTATTAGAATCGCGGGACCCGTTCGACGTGTTTCGGCCGCACCGGCGAGCACTGAGTGTTTCAAGCTCCCGCCGAGAGATGTAATGGGGCGGGCAGGCCCGGCAAGAGGCGCGATTCGGCAGGCAAGCCCCTCACGGGAACCAGGCGTTCGCGGAAAGGCAGCTTCGGCGTGGAAACCGGAGCAGCCTTGCTGTTGATCATCTTGTTTCTTCTTTCTCTTTTATTTTTTACTTCGGGTGCGAGTCATTCGCAGGAAAAGGGTCGTGGACTGATCCCCCAGGCCCGACCGATCTCCCGAGCTCGACTAACCGTCGACTCGGGAGCCCTGTTTGCCGGAGACCTGGGAGGCCCTGTTTTGTGGAGGGCATACCGGAGACAGGTTAGCAGGAAGGGCGAAAATTGAAACTGGGCTTAGGGCCAAAGAAAGTACAGCTAACCTTGTGTACCCTACGAAGTAACCCAAACGAAGGATGGGGTGCTTCGGAGTTCGTCCGAGAACTCGAAACTCACAACCTCGATGGCTATTTCCCAGCGCTAAATCGCACGAGCAAAGGCGAGGCTTTTTCCGGAGCGCTGAAGCGCCCCGTCCCTCCCCCCTGCATAAATGCGGAGGCTCCACCAATGGGGGACCCACCGCACGTCATCGCTCGAGAACGTCTTTGAAGACGTTAAGCGCGGCCTTTTTGGGCTGGCGATCCAAAATAAAACTGATTGTGCGCGTGGAATTTCCGGCCAGGGCAACCTGGCCGAGGCGTACCATCCCGTTTCCAAAGTCCGCGAAGACTGGAACGAACATGGCGAATTGGTCGTCCACTTCGCTCTGGGTGATTTCGGTGCGCAATTTGAACTTACCGCCGTCGGTAGGCTGCACTTCATATTGGAATTTATAGCGCGGGACCTGAGTATCGTAGACCCACTCCTTAAAAAACCAATCGAGGCGGCCGTTTTGCTGAAGGTCCATCTGCTTGGTCATGTGCTTTTCGGCGATGACTTTGAAGGTTTCCGTGGACGCGGGTGTGTCGTGGTGAACTTTCATGTAGTCGTGCATCATGTCGATGAAAGCCTGATCGTGATTTTCGCCGGAGGCGTGATCGTCGTACATCATCGAGCGCAGCATGAGTAATACATACGCGCCCTTCGAATAGGTAACGCCCTGATACGCTTGGGGGGAATGAGGAGAGATTAGGCGCAATCCCAGCCAAAGGGGGCCGGCATCATTCGGCGAGACGCCCCAGTTGTTCTTTTCGAGGATGCGGACGCGCTGGCGTTCCCAGAAAGCGATGTAGTCCTTCTCCCACTTCTTGCCGACGGCTTGCTGGAGGAATAACCCGGCAGCAAATTCCGCAAAACCTTCCGAGAGCCACTGATCGTGATACGAAGCCCAGCCGACGCCGTGGCCGAACCACTGATGAGCGACCTCGTGCGGAGTGACTTCCTGCACGAATCCGGTGAACTTTGTGTCGATGTGACCGAACATCATCCAGCGCTGGGTGGAGTCGATGTACGCGGAAATCGGCAAGTAGACCAGATTGGGCCATGACTGGCCAAAGCTGAAATTCGGCTGTTCGGTGATGAACACGTTGTCGTAAGGAGACTTGCCAAAAAATATCGTGCACACCTGCATTTGGGCGCGAGTTTGGTCGAGGGCGTAGGTGGTCATTGCCTTTGGGGACATGGCTCCCAAAAAAGCGGTGGTTTGATATTGCTTCAGACTGGTGGGCAGCTCGGTCAAATAATATCCCGAGATATCGTAGTGGGTGATGTTATCGGGATAGGGGACTTTCAGATATTGACCGTAATTAAAGCCCGCGACGGCGACAGGCACGGGCGTAACCCAGTGCGAAACCGAGAAACCTGATTCGGTGGATTCCCCTTCGAGTTTGCCCACGCTGATGACTACATTGTGATGCGGAACTTTGAAAGTGAGATCGTAGAGTGACCGTTCGCCGAAGCCGTTCAGGTTCGGATACCAAGCATCACGCGCGCCCACGTAGTAGCTACCGTCGCCTGCATTGAAAAGGACTTTGTCGCCCACATACTCGACGGTGACCGAATGTTCCTGCCCCATCGCTGGGGCTTCGTCGAGAATCGCGTAGAACGAACCATCTTCTTTTTTGTCCTGCTGAATGAAATGAAGGTCCTGGCCCTTTTGATCGGTGACCCGCGTGACGCGCAGGCTGGGAAGCAGCCCAAATTTCAGCACGCGTTCGCCGACGACAAGCGGCTCAAGGGTGATCGTGGCGCGGCCGTAGAGGTGATCGTTCTTGGCGATGACGGTTTCGATGTTGTAACGGCGCGTGGTAAACAGGCGCTTATCCTCGCGCGAATTCGCCGTGTGGGCCAGTAGCTCGGATTTCAAATGCTGGGAGTACCAGACACCATCGTTCATGCCCGCCCCCTCGCAATTTACGAGCGCTACTTCCTCAGGAGAATCCATTTCCGGGAGGGCGCCAACACGCGTGCGGATGAAGAAACGCAGGTCCTTGTGCGACGTGCCGTGAATATAGGCATTGAAAAACGAAGGATGCTTCGGATTGTAAATCGCGGCGAGGAGGTCGGCGTCCACGTTGTCGATCTTGTCGCCCTCGAGAAATACTTCAGTGATACCCTCGGGAATTTCGTGGCGATGGCGAACTTTACTCTTCCAGTGCTGGAAGGCGGCGGCAGCCTCGGGCGGTGTTTGGGTTTTTGATGTCAGAGACGGAGAGAATTGCGATAACTGGTCGCCAGTGAAACGAAAGACTACTTCCGTGAAGTCCTCCTCGGCAGTTGATCCGCCGGTGCGCCGAAGCATCTCACGCGTGTCGATGGGGCTGATGGGTTTCAGGGAGAAGTGACCCTGTCCTACGAAGATGGCCCCAGTTTCGACTTTGTAGACCAAGGCGAGAAGAGTGATCGTCCCGGATTTGAGCTGGAAGCTGCCTACGTCCATGGTCAGCGTGAAATTCTCACATCGGAAGGTATCGCCCAAGGCGATGTCGCGGAGTTGGTGGTAGACAGCATCTGAATTCGCGAAGGCCGTACTTTTCTCGGTAACGTTTACACGAGTTTGCTGCGCGGCAATCGTAAGGCTGAGCGAGAGGTCGACGGCGCCACTCAGATCAACCGCTTTGACAAGGTCGTCGAAACCATCCTTGGTGACCCGGACCGAATATTTTCCTGGGCTCAGATTGGACGCAGCGAACTTGCCGGATTCATCGGACGCGAGGATAAGCGGCTGGGACAGGTTGCCACCGATGATTTCGATGCGCGCTGCGACGACAACCGCTCCGGAAGGATCTTTTACCGTACCTGAAATGGTGTCCGCGAAAAGCGGGATGGCCAGGGCAAGGCAGAAAAGCGCCAGAAGGGAAGCGCAGAGGAAGTGAAGTCGCTTGCTCATCGGAGGCTCAGTTGTAGCGGAGTGCAGCACGAGAAGCAATAGCTGCGTTGTTACTTTGTTACACAAGCGGTTTATACCCGATGTGGTAAGAAGTGCGTTCGTGAGGCTGGTTCTCTGGACGTTTCAGCAAAACCCTTGTGATTGGTCACGGCGTTTCTCGGCGAGGGTTCCGATGCGTTTTTCGGCAGGGGCGCAAAGGCGGTTTCGGTCAGGCTTCACTGTCAAAATGCGTCAGTTTTGGGGCGGCACAATAGGCTCGCGATGGATTTGGCCTCGGACTCGTGCAGCGAGGCTACTCTATCCCATTGATTCGACGCAGGATGGCCGAATGTGCCTTGAGAGTTAGGGCGGAGGGTCGCAGTGGCAAACGCGATGCAATAAGGCATTCGGGTATTGAGCGTCATTCTCCGCGCGGATTAGCGGAATAAATGCTCGATGGAAGAGGACGCTGGGTTCGCGACGATTCGCGACGCGCTCTGAGAGACGCTTGGGAGGCAACATGAAGTGGAAGATGGCAGCAATCGCGCTGTTGGCGGCATCGTCGGCGGCTTATGGACAGCAGCCGCGCGTATTTCTTGGAGCGACCTCCACGGGAAGCTCATGGACGGTGAATAACGACCAGACAGTTCCCATGCGGGCGGCGTTGAACAAGTTTTGTCCCAGCTTCGTGAGCACAACGAATCAGCAAAACGCGGACTTCACTATCTTCGACGCGCACCAGGAGCAGGGCATCATCGTTCGGGTGAACCAATTCACTGTTTCGAACGGCAACGGCGACATAATCAAGCAATTCAACGCTGGATCGATCGTGCAAGGCATGCAAGTGTCGTGCGCCACGATAACGACGGCTTGGGCGAATCGCCCTCCGGCTCCGGCACCTCAAGCGGAGCAGCCGGCACCGGAAGCGGCACCTGCGCCTGAACCGGTGCAAGCGCCAGCACCCGCTCCTGCGCCCGAAATGCAGCGCGTGGCAATCACATCGAATCCGGAAGGCGCGGACATCACCGTGGATAACAAATTCATGGGGAGCACGCCGTCGACCGTTTTGCTGCCGACCGGGGATCATACCGTCGCCATCAGCAAGAGCGAGTTTTATACATGGGAACGAGAAGTTACGTTGAGCGGCGGGACTATCAAGCTCAACGCAGAGCTGTCGAAACTGAAATAGTGCGGGCCGGCCCAAGCAGCACGGGATTTCCTCAGCGGTCAAAGCCGTGTTCCCATGCGCCCTTTTAGGGCACGGCTCAACATCGTGCCCTGACGAAAGGCAAAATGATGGCGGGGAAATGCGCGATCACATGGTGAGCACGACGCGAAATTCGGCTTTGCCGCTCATCATGCGCGCGTAGGCTTCGCTGACTTTCGCGAGCGGATACTTTTCGATCATCGGGCGGACGCCTGTCATTTCGGCGAAACGCAGGGTGTCTTCCGAATCCGTGGGAATTCCCGACGACCAGCCCTGAATGCTCTTCATGTTGCCGATCAGCTGAAACGGCGACGCTTCGATTGGTTCTGGAGCGGCGCCGACTACCATCATCCTTCCGTTGGCGCCTAGCCCGTTGATTAAGGATGACATTGCTTTAGAGTTGGGAGCCGTCGCGAGAATCACGCGCGCGCCGCCGAGTTTTTGCAACGCAGCTGCCGCGTCCGCGGCCGCGCTGTCAATGTAAACGCTCGCTCCCAGTTTTTTTGCAAGCGCGGCATTTTCCGGCCCGCGCCCGATTGCGGCGACCCGATAGCCAAACTTCTGGGCGAACTGAACCCCGAGATGTCCGAGGCCGCCGATTCCTTGGACGGCCACTAAATCGCCTGGCAACGCGCCACTGTGGCGCAGTGCGTTGAACGTTGTGATCCCGGCGCACATGAGGGGAGCGGCTTCCGCGGCGTCGAGCGATTCCGGCATAGCGGCCAGAGCTTCCACGGGTGCGATCATGTATTCCTGATAGCCGCCGTCGTAGCTCATTCCTGAAACTTTCAGGCTTGAGCAATTCGCGAAATCGCCGCGCCTGCAAGCTAGGCAGGTGCCGTCTTGCTTGCCGTGCCAGCCAACGCCGATGCGCTGGCCCTTTTTCCACGGAGTTGCGTCCGGGCCAAGTTCATCAATCAGGCCGGCGACTTCGTGTCCCGGAACGCGCGGGTATGCGATACCTGGCCAGAGACCTTCTTTGGTGAACACATCGCTGTGACAGACTCCGCAGGCCCGCACCTTTATTCGGACTTCGCGCGGGCCGGGCTCCGGGATTTCGCGCTCGACAATCTCGAAGTCCGCTCCTGCTTTTGGCACCTGCGCGACCTTCATCTTTGGCATTTTCGCCATCTCCGTTTTCCTTCATGTGAAGTATTTCCCGATCAGATCTGTTTGGCACCCCGGGATTTGATGCGCCCGAAGTGATTCGGTGCCAATTTTGAATAGTGTATGGCGCGGTCAATTCTGTAACGATTCTACCCCGTCCTCGGGAAGCCAGCGATGAGCATATCTTGTCCAGCGCGCGAAACTGATTGTCTTCATGCGATTACGGCCGCCCGCCGCTGGCCTGCGACATGCACCATCATGCTCAGTAATTGAGGCGCGCCTCCAGGATTTGGGCGGCCCGAGGGTGTGAGCGTGAACAAGCAGTCAGCGAAAATCAGGAAGACGCGTGTGAGCAGGGGCGAGGAGCGCGGCTTCTCGATGATCGAACTTTTGATTGTAGTGTTGGTCCTGATGATAGTCAGCGGCATGGCGATCATTCAATTGTCTCCGACGCTTCAGCAGCAGCAAGCGAATGCAGCGATGATTGAGATCGCATCAGAATTGCGACAAGCCCGCGAACTGGCCATGACGGAAAGGCGAAACATACAGGTTTCATTTCCGGCGAATAACCAGATCACGTTGACCCGGATGAACCTGCCGTTGGGCCAATCAGTTCTGACGACGTTACCAATCCAGGCCCCGGCGACGTTCATGCTGACTGCCGGCACACCCGATACGCCTGATGGATTCGGGAATGCCGGAGCGATCGAATTCGGCAATGTCGTAAACGGGCCCCCCACGATGTTATTCCAGAGCGACGGGACCTTCGTGGATACGAGCGGGAATCTCTTGAACGGAACAGTGTTCATAGGAATTCCAAACGTTCCGACGGCGGCTCGAGCCGTCACCATCGTGGGCGCGACAGGGCGAATCCGGATGTACAAAGCGAACCCAACCGGTTGGATCAATTGAGCGAGGACATGACGATGCAAACGAGTATAAAGAAAAGAACGGAAACGGGGTTCTCGCTGCTGGAGACCATGTTCGCGATTCTGGTGCTGTCGTTCGGAGTGCTGAGCCTGGCGGCGGTGCTCGCCAGTGGCCTCGCCTACATGGGCTCGTCACAAGCGGACTTCCTCGCGCAGCAAAAGGCGAGCGAAGCCGTCGAGAGCATTTTCACGGCGCGGGATTCCGGGGCACTGTTGTTTTCTCAAATCCAAAATGTATCGAACCTAGGAATTTTTTCTGATGGGCCACAGCAGTTGTGCGACCCCGGCCCGGATGGAATCGTGGGCACCACGGACGACAATTGCAATAAACCCGACTGCATCCAAACTCCCGGCCCGGATGGCATCCTGGGTACTGCGGATGACGTTTGCATGCCCCTTCAAGGCTTCACGCGCACGATTGCAATTACCACCAACGTTGGCGGCAACACGAACTTGCGACAAATCACGGCAACGATTAACTACAGCGCCGGTCGATTCACCCGGCAGTATCAACTGGTTACCTATATCTCTGCGTCGTTTTAGGGCAGGAACGAGGAGTCAAGCATGCGTCGGCAAAAAGGATTCAGTCTCGTCGAAGTAATGATTTCGATGGTCATTTTGCTTGTCGTGATCGGCGCAACGCTCAGCACGCTTAATGACGCGTTGCACGCAAACGAAGCAGTGACCGAGATGGCGGACATGCAAGACAACTTGCGCGCCGGAATGAATTTGATGGTGCGCGATATCGTGCAATCAGGTTCTGGGATTCCTATCGGAGGTCTCCCAATTCCGTTTACCGCCGCGACGAGTCCTAATCCCCAGCCGACGCCAATCAATCGACCAAGCCCTCCGGGCCAGAACTACGCATTTCCTGCGGGATCAGTGATCGCAGCGGTCACGCCAGGCTACCAGTTGGGACCGAATCAGCTGGGCCAGGCGACCGACATGATTACAGTGATCTACGCGGATAACACGCTGCCATGGTCGACGATGGGCCCCCTCAACAATGGCGCAGCCGCTCCGCCTTGCGCCGGGATTGTTACCACAACTTCCATCACATTTGACGAGGCGACGGCCGGTTGTGCGCCGCTGACGGTTTCTACCGGAAACGTCGCCGTACAGCCTGGCGACCTGATCATGCTGACGAATGCCCAGGGCGGCAACATCGTCGAGGAAGTGACATCCATCGCTGGCACGAAGCTGAATTTTGCGGCGGGCGACGGGCTGAATCTGAACGGACAAGTGGCGGACTCCGGAACCATCGTGCAAATGGAGACGCCGGGCTCCGCTCCGGTTACGTTTCCTCCAACGAGCGCCACGCGCATTTGGATGATTAGCTATTTCCTCGATGCCACGACGAATCCTCAGCGTCCGCAATTGATGCGGCAGGTGAACTTCCGGCAGGCAACTGCTGTGGGGCAAGTGATGGAAGGGTTGCAGGTTTCGTATGACGTCGTGAATGCGGTGGCTACGGCTCCCGCAAACAACGCCCGGCAAATTATCGCGCCGGACTCACCCAATCAGATTCGGAAGGTAAATCTTTACCTGGCGGCACGCTCGGAGACGCCGTACAGCGTGAGCAAGCAATATTTCCGGGCCAACCTGGTGACGCAAATCGGGCTGCGCAGCCTTGCATTTCAGAATCTCTATAACTAGTTGTTGCGAAGGAGAAACACAGTGAAAGCCAATCGAGAAAGCGGGATCGCACTCATCACCTCGCTGCTGGTCTTGATACTGATTTCGTCCATCATCGTGGGTTTTAGCTGGCTGGTCATGACCGACCAGGCGATGGGAGGATATACGAACCGGCGCGAGACGGCTTTTTATGGAGCGGAAGCGGGAATGGAGAAGCTGACTGCGGACCTGAACAACCTGTTCAGCCAGAACTACGCGCCCTCCGCCGCGGAGGTGAACGCCATTGCGGCGCTCGGCAGCGATCCTACGATTCCGGGCGTGCAGTACATCGATCCGGCAATAGGAACAGCGGGTTCTGGCTACGAGATTGCATTCCCGAAGGACGGAAACGGCAACCCACTGGCAACAAATCTAACCATTAATTCGGGTACGTATCAAGGGATGGTCGGATTGGTGACGCCATATACGCTCACAGTGATATCGTCGTCTACCTCCGGGTCCGAAGTTAAACTACAGCGCACCGTACAGACGGTCGGCATCCCGCTGTTCCAATTCGGAATGTTTTCCCAGACCGACCTCAGTTTCTTCGCCGGGCCCGATTTCAACTTTGGCGGGCGCGTGCATACAAATGGCAATCTGTGGCTCGCCGAGGGTGGCGGGACGCTGACTCTAGGAGACAAGGTGACAGCCGTCGGCGAAGTTATTCGCACCAACCTCTCAAACGGCTGGGCGACTTCGACGAACTACACTGGGACCGTTAGGGTATTGACGGCACCCGGTTCATTCCGCCCGCTGGCGATGACCGAGGGCAGTCTAGTGGGCACACTTGGCTCAGCGGCAAACCCGAACTGGCAAAACCTCTCCATCAGCACCTACCACGGCTATCTTCGCGATGGAGACGTCAACCCGCCCACCTATACTGGAACCAACTCGACGGGCGCGACAACTTTGAATCTGCAGATTGCCACGCCCGCGATTGGCGGCAGTCCAATCGATTTGATTCGACGCCCGGTTGCAGGTGAACTGACAGCCGCTCCGGCCAAGCTTGGAGAGCGATATTACTCGGTGGCGAGCCTGCGAATTCTTCTTTCAGATAACCCGGCGGATCTCACAGGTTTGCCCTGCGCCACAGCGACAGCACCCGTGGACCTGAGCCTGATGGCCCAGTTGAAGGGTGCCGCAACCTTTCCGGCCGCGGTCACAGCCGCAGCCGCAGAAACCGGTGGCATGACGAACAACGGGATCGTGCCGCTCGCCGTGTCCGGAGCGACAAGCGCGGTGAAGTACACTGCGGCGGACGGGTACTGGGTGCAGCCCGGCATCCCGATAATTTCGGGTTACATTAAGATCGAAGCGCAGACGACTTACGGTGTCCCGTGCGGAACTTACAAAGATGTCACTGCGGAAGTTCTCGGGCTCGGCTACGCAGGAAAGAACCTAAATCCGACTACCAGCAAAGCCCCACCGAACCTGGTCGCGTTGCCAGCAGCACAGATCCCGGTTACGACGTGCACGGACCCTCATCCAAACGCGATCATCCGTCTCGAGCGCGTTCGAGACAACCCGAGTAATTTGGCGGTTAACGGCGGATGCGGCGTGGACTTGACAGCGGCCCCAATCAAGGTCCCGCCGAACACCACGGACTACTGGCCAAATGCATTGTTCGACCCGCGCGAAGGGAATCCGAGAGATCAGTGTCCCGATGGGTCTGGAAACGCCACTTGCAAAGTGTCGCCCACGCTTGGCGGCGTGATGTACTACGTCGAACTCGACGTGGCAAACCTGACAAAGTGGTTCAAAGGCACGATCGGCACTTCAGGAGCTGCTACCAAAGACGTCGCCGAATCGCCAAACGATTTTAGCGTCTATTTTTCGGACCGCAGGGGCAACTACAATGGCGGCGGCGCACCGGCGAGCGGTTGGCCCCCACCGTCGCCCTCGGGCAATGAAACAGGAGAGTATGGCTGGAATGACACTGTCAATCCAGCGAGCTCGATGGGATGTCCGAATGGCGGCGCAGCGCCCGACACCGGCGAGACTTTCGATGCTCCGCAAGATACGACGGTCCAAACGTACGGCGCGCTTGCCGGGCAGCAACCGTATCCAGTGACGGTAGCCGGGTTACCGTCACTCGGTGTATATACACAAGGAGCGCTTTTCGCGGCCATCAACAACTTCACCGTTTTCAACACGGCGATCCTTCCGAACTGGAAGTGCGCGAATCCCGCTTATATTTCGACTGCGACGAAGGTCTGGCCGTGGTGGTACGTCAACAACGGCGCGGAAGCGCGCGAAAATCCGCCACTCTTTTTCCGCCGGGCACTCAAGCTCGTCAACGGCAGCACCATCGATCTCGGCATTTGCCCAAGCACCAACCAGTGCGGGCTTACGATTGCTTCGGAAAATCCAGTCTACCTGCAGGGCAATTACAACGCACCCGGCGGGGCTTTTGGCGGAACATATGGCGGAGCAGCGATCCTCGCTGACTCGTTTACGTTCCTCTCGAACAACTGGAACGACGCGAATTCGTTCAGCTCGACGTACGCTCAGGATTGGAGAGGCGCCTCCACGACCTGGTATCGCGTAGCTGTTGCGGCCGGCAAGGGAATTTCGTTCCCTCAACCGACACTTTATGCCACCGGGCAGGATTTTGGCACCGACGGCGGGGTCCATAATTTCCTGCGCTACATCGAAAATTGGGGTGGCTCAACGCTGAACTATCGAGGCTCAATCATCAGCTTGTACTTCAATCGCCAAGGCACAGGAGTGTACAAGTGTTGCAACATCGTGTACAGCCCACCGACCCGCGGCTATAACTTCGACAGCGATTTCCTAACTCCGGCCTTGTTGCCGCCGCGAACGCCGATGTTCCGTGCGATCAACACGATCGGCTTCACGGAGTATGTGCTGCCGAACTAAATTGACGGTTTACCGCAGCGCCCAGGCGGCTCTCATTCCCCCGGGGAGCCGCTCTTATTTTGCGCGGGGATTTCCCGCGTGCGTTACGGAGACACGGGCCGAGTTCGCGTATTAAAGTTCGTGTTTGCAGCGGGCGCGGTGCATGCGGACGAACTTCCAGTTGACCCTCCCGTAGCGCACAAATCGCCGAGCGCTTCGCTGAAATCTCCGGGCGCTACGATACCTTCGAGGGGTTCGGTGTAGACCTTGTAATTGTGTCCCACCGGCAAACGCTCAATATCGTACGAGCCATCGAACTGCGAAGCTGGGTTTGCTGCATTGCAGCTCCAGCCGCCGACTGTTCCGGCAATCACGGCCCCTGCGTCGGCATCCACTGCTACCACATGGGCGGCGAAGACTCCCGTCACGAAAGAGCCCAATGAGGGCGGGGGAAGAGTCGCGAGCGAGAAAGGGTTGGCGGGAAGAATTCTTCCGCGAATGGCTCCCACGTTCACCGTGTCGTTCGGGGCAGGATAGAGCGAGCGAATGCCGGTGCGATCGTCGTCGGCGAGCGGGCCATCTGGAACGGCGACAGTGGGTCGCGCGCCGAGAAACTCGCCGACTGGCGGTGCGAAAGGAAACATCACTGCGCGGATGACAGCTGAATGGTCGAGAGCGAACCAATGGCCCAGCTCATGCGCGAGTAGCGACTCGAGATCGTACGCGCCCTGGCCTTGCGGCGTTGCAAGCGCGCCGGGCGTCGCAAAGGTCGCCTGGCCGTCATTGCGAAACAGCGTGTCCGCGTCGAGGATTTGGCCCGCGAATGCTGCGGGTCCGCTCGAGCCGGCGGAAACGCCTGGAGCGTTGGCCGTGATCACGCGAGTGAACGCCAGCACGCCATTGGTGAACCCGGCGCTCGGCTGGTCGAAGCAAATCGTGTTGAGGCCATCCACATTGCTTCCGGCATCATTCGAGCAAGAGTTTGCGGCGGTGACTTGGGTGAGCGGCGCAAGGAGGCCCGGATTCGCTGTCGCGTTGAACGTGGATCCGCTGACGCCTGACCACAGGCCAAATGTTTGCGAGATCACGGAGTCGATCTCAGATAGCTGCGCGCTCGTTTGCGGTGCGGCCACAGTGAGAATCGTGGCCGGTGACAAGGGAAGCGTGGTGCTCCAGCGCCTGTTCAGCGGCGACGCGAGGGAAAGATTCCAACGGTCCGGCTGAGGGCAGCCTCCCGCTTGCGGCACGGTGGACTGCACCAAGTAGCCGCGCGCCGAGGGATCGAACAGTGCCGAAAAGATTGCGATAAAAGCCGTTGCGATTGCCGTGGCGCGCTTCATTGATTTTCTCCCGAGTTTAGCGCCGCCGCGACGGCCGCTCGAAACGCATTCAGCGAAACGCCGCGAATTCCCGATGATTCAAAACGCCGCGTTGCGGAATCGAACGTTGAAGACCGCGCAGTATCCTGCGTGACACTCTCGTAACCGCTCGCGCGATCGCGCCGCACGCGAAACGTTCCTTGCATCCAACTTACGACCGAGAAATCGCCGCGCGCGGTGGGTTCGAGAAACAAGATCACGTCTTCGCCCTGGACGAAACGCGGCACTCCGGACACGCTGGACGTAAGGCCTCCCAAAGTTCCGCCCAGCAGGCGGACGACGACGTGCTTATCGCGCAGCGTCCCTTTCCAATTTTCATCGACCTCAAATGTGGTAAAGGTCCAAATCTCACCCGCATCCCATGCGGTGGAATTTGCGAGACACCGTGCGCGAACGATGTTCCTTGCCGCGTGCGTCATCTGTGCTACAGACATGCGGGCCAGTGTTGTGCCCGGTGCCGATGTACACGTCACCATCGCGACGAAAAGCGCTACGAGGCGGATTCTTCGCTTGCGCATTGTTAGTTTACCTCCAGCATTCCAGTAGCGACGGCGCGATCGTTGTTTAGCGTGGTGATGAAGAGCGAGCGGAGGCCCGGAAGCGTTGTGCTTGAGATTTGCAGGTCGAGCTCAATCGTATTGGGAAATAAACCAATCACGGGAGACGCGGTGACGCCAATGTCGCTGTTGTTGACGTCGCCGTCCGGCCCCGTGAACGTGTAAGCCATCGACGCATCGAGTCCGTTGCCGTGGACGCACAGACTTACCGTCGCCGTGCCGGACGAAGGGCGAGTGACGCTCAATGGGGATGCTCCAAATCCACAGTTGCCGCCCGCGAGGAGGCCGATCGAATCGACGTCGATGGGCGCGGAAGCGGCCGCCGTCGTCGGTTCGGTAACGATGATGTCAGTTCCGTTCGCAACGGATTCTGTTGCGGTCAGAGAGATTATGCTTTCCGAGACATCGAATGGCACAACCACAAGCGGCACGGGATTCGAGAGCATCCCGGGAGCGCCCGGGTTCTGCACCTCAATTGTGAGAGTCGTTGGGGACTCCACGTCCGCGGGATTCAGCGCGGTGGCGCAGCTTGTTGCCGAGGTGCACGTGGTGCCTCGCGGCGTCCCGTTGATCAGGATCGTTGAAGCTGTGGTGCCGCTTCCTGCTACGAAATTCTGTCCGGACAGCGCGAGGGGAAAGCCCTCGACGGCGCCGGCCATGACGCTTGAAGGCAGAATCCTCTCGATAACAGGACCGCTTGTGAGCGCGATCGTGCCTGCCGCTGACTTTGTTGGGTCTACAGAGCTTGCGGCAATAACTGAGATCGCGTTGGGTGAGGGGGCTGCGGATGGAGCTGAGTACAAGCCGCTTGCGTCGACTGAACCGCACGCCGCGCCAGCACAGCCCTGGCCCGCTGTGGCGCTTTGCACGCTCCACGTGACGTTGGAATTCGGGCTGCCAGTGACATTTGCAAAGAACTGAAATGTGGAGACCGTCGAGCCGGATGCCGGGGCGAACGCGTAAAGAGGGGATACCGACACTGCGACGGTTTGCGAAGTGTTCGTAATTACTACGATCGCGGTGCCGCTTTTTGCGGCGTCTGCGTGGCTCGTGGCGGTCAGTTGGACAGGACCAGTCACCGGCACCGACGCCGGGGCCAAAAAATCGACGCTGCCGGAAACAGGCCCGCTTGGCGTGTTGCAGGGATTTGATCCACTGACGCATATCCGGCCGGCGATTGAATTACCGTTTGGGATTCCATTCACGGACCAGGTCACGGATGGGTCGGCGGTGTTGGTCACAGTTGCGGTGAATGATTTACGTTGGCTTACGGGGACTGAAGCGGAGGAAGGAGTAATGCTGACCACGATATTGCTTGTAACTGTGACCGCAGCGGATGCGACGACGGGGTTCCCGCCCTGTGGAGTCGTTGTTGCGTGGATTGTGATGGGGTTCGTAGGGGGTATTGCCACGGGAGCCGTGTATAGAGCTGTGTTTACCGTAGCACTGACAATCGTTCCCAGGGTGGCATTCCCGCCGGTGATTCCGTTGGCATCCCAAGTAACGGGCGCGCCCGTGGCTAGGCAGAACGAAACGGTGAATACTTGCGTTTGTGCTAGAGCAACACTGGCCGCGGAAGGCGAAATCGAATTGGTTGAGGCGCACGTGATCGTTACACTTGCGGTGCCGAATTTCGAGGTGTCTGCAACGCTCGTTGCCGTCACGGTCACGGTCGCAGGCGACGGCGGCGACGCTGGAGCTGTGTACAGGGCGGAGGTCGGCCCGTTTGAGACAATCGTCCCGACGCTTGAATTTCCTCCCGCGATGCCGCCGACGCTCCACGTAACTCCTGGGGCCGGATTGCCTGTTGCGGAAACGGTTGCGGTGAATATGTGACCTCCGTTTGTCGGCAAGCTTGCCGCAGAGGGTGCCAGCGTTACGACGATGTCGTCGTGGAGATTGACGATTCCGGAAGCACTGGCTTCGGCATTGGCCTGGCTCACTGCTGAAACGGTCACGCTCGGAGGAGACGGCAAGACGGCTGGCGCGGTGTAAACGCCGCTCGCGGAAATCGTGCCGATCACCGGACTGCCACCGATTGCGCCGTTTACGTTCCAGACCACGCTCGTGTTCGCCGCACCTGTAACATTTGCGGCGAAGGGCTGCGTTTCTCCTAGCAAGATACTTGCACTCGCCGGTTGAATTGCTACGAGCACCGTGCCGGGACCAACGGGATTTCCGGATGTGCTGCCACAACTTGGCAGGATCAACGCGCAAAACAGGGAAAAGCACGTCAGCGGCGTAAGGCGTCCGCTTGTTCGCTTCGAATGATCCGTCCGAATTTCCATGACATGATTGACATCGCACGGAATGTGCCAAAGCGGAGCAATAACTTGGCGGGAACTCGCGAGCACGCGAACGGGAACGAATACGCTGACTGTGGTAGCTAAAGCATAGTTCGACAGGGAATTAAGTGCGCGAAGCCGGTCGAGCAAATCGCGATCGCTGGGAGACTCAACTTTTTCCTAAGAAGGAGTTTCGGAATCGCCCCAGGATCCAGTGCCGCAATGGAACGCAGTCAATGCCAATTCGGGATTGCACGACGCGAGTCGCTCAGAGTTGACACCTGCGAACGCACGCCGAATAATAACGACGTGATGGCGAAGCCGGAAACCGTGCGGCGCATCAAGAGCTATTCCGCGGAGAGCGGCTTCGTCTATCAGTACCAGTTTCAGGACGCCCATCCGGCGAGGCGGGGTGCCGAAAGCGGAAACGAATATGTCTACTACGTTTCGGCCGACCGCAAGACGATGTTTCCGATTCGCATCTTTGTTGGTCGCGGCGCGCTGGAAAATTGGACGGCGAAAACCGGCCGCGCCCTTACCGGTACCGAGGAGTACGCGCTCGCAAAGATGCGCTTATTTGAGGCGCTCGATGAAGTCGAGGATTTTGCGGCAAAACGTCCCGAATTAACCGTCGACGAATCAAATATTGGCGCGCTGTTGGAGCGCCTCGATCTTTGAACTTTGCACATGTAATGCCCTCCGTCATATGAACCAAAAGCTTGCGACCGGCGTCTGGCTAGTTGGGACACACATGGATGCCTTGGCGGCCAGCCTCGCGGGGAGCGGCGTGAGCGTTGAGGACTCGCTCGAGCGCGAGTTCGAGCAACGCCTCGCCGATTGCCCCACTCTCGCGTATCGCGTCGCGCTCGGCGTGCTTCACAACACCGCCGAAGCCGAAGACGTCGCGCAAGAATCCATGCTCCGCGCGTATCGAAATTTCAACCGCCTGCGCGACCGCGAGCGGTTCCGTGGATGGTTAGTGCGTACGGCCTGGCGGCTTGCGCTCGATCGGATTCGCGCAGCGGGGCGGCGTGCGCGGCGCGAATATGCCGCGATGGAAACGGTTTCGGAAATTAGGGCGGAGAATATGGCCGCGTCTCAAGAATTTGAGCGCCACGTCGCACGCGCCGTAGACGAGTTGCCTGAGAAACTGCGCGTCGTAGTCGTGCTTGCAGCGATCGAGGGCTACAACACGCGGGAAGTGGCAAGCCTTCTCGATATACCCGAAGGTACGGTCAAGTCGCGGCTCTTTTTGGCGCGGAAACGATTGGCAAAGGGTCTCCAATGGCTTGTGAAAGATATTCCGAATCGATGACCGATCTCGCCGCCGGTGATGTCAACCCGAGGCGTGAGCGCGAGCTCTTGCTGCACGCGGGCGAGTGCGACGTCTGCCGCGAAGCCTACCAACACGCGAAGGAAGTATTTGCCACGCTCGACCGCAGTGTCGAGACGCTCGTGGCCGGTGAGCCGTCGCCGTACTTCGCGGCTCGTCTGCGTGCGCGGATCGCGGACGAACGCGTGTTCGCATCGGCAAAGTGGAACTCCTGGCCCTGGGCGGTAGTCGCCACTGGCGCATTAGCGGCTATTGTTCTCGTTCTCATTTTGGTTAGCCGCTGGTCTCTTCCCGCAAATTCGAATCCATCCGTCGCGACGCACACGTCTGCTACGGCGTTGAAACCTGAAACGAATGTGACTGCACAGAACGGCCCGCGGACACCGCAGTATCCAAAGCCAGGACGCGTCTCCCGCGACGCTGACACCGAGCGGCTCTCACTGGAAGTATTGGTGCCGCGTGGGCAGCTTGCTGCCGCGTTGCAACTTGGGGACGCCGTGAATGGCGGCGGCATGGATGGTGAGCAACTTTTGGCTTCCCAGATTGAACTCGGGAAGCAGCTCGAAGTAAAACCTCTCGAAATCACTCCTCTCGAATCCTCGAGCGTCGACCTCGCTGGCACCGGTTCGACGCGGTTCTGAACGAAATCCATAGCAGCGGCGTCTTGTAAACAGCAATAGAACTCCAATTCGTGGAGGCAAACGATGAGACTTTCACGCAGCATTCTGAGCTGCACGGCGTTTCTGATGTTCTTGCCATGGGCCGTTCGCGCGCAGGAAAAGCCGGCTGCAGAAACCCAATCAAGTCAGGCACTCGAGTCCGGCATTCCGATCAAGCTACAGGTGCTTCTCACCGAGTACGATGGAACGAAGAAGATCGCCAGCCTGCCGTACACGATGTCGTTCACGACAACTCCCGAAAGCAAATCAGGTGGATCGACGCAAGTACGTGACGGGGTGCGCGTTCCCATCTTAACCGGTTCAAAAACCGGCGAAAGCTCGATGCAGTACATCGACGTCGGCACGAACATTGACGCGCGCGCGGCGCATATTGCCAGCGAGCTCTACAGCGTGGAGCTCAGGATCGAGCGCTCATCGCTCGTGGTGAGGACCGAGAACAACCAGGCCAAGGAATGGGCGCCGGGAGATCCTTCACCGGGCACCCAGCCGCTGGTGCGCGACTTCAGGAACAGCTTTACGATGCGGCTTCGCGAAGGCCATGGAACCGAAGCTACCGTCTCAACGGATCCAATAAGTGGCCACGTTTTGAAGGTGGAAGTTTTGCTGAGCGCTGTGAAGTGAGGGCGTCGCTAATTTTTGGCGAGCGCCGCGCATAAGGCGGGTTCGAGGTGTTCGAAGCGGAATTTGTAGTTTGAGTTGAGCAATTTCTCGGGGCGGACGCGCTGGCTTCCGAGCAGCAGCGCGTCGGCCATTTCCCCCAGCATCAAGCGCAGGGCAAACGCCGGTGCCGGGAAAATCGCGGGGCGATGCAGCACCTTGGCGAGAACGCGCGTTAATTCCGAGTTTTGCACCGGATTCGGCGCGACTACGTTCACCGGACCTTTCACCTGCGAATTCGCGATTGCCCAGTGGATGATTCCTACCACGTCATCCAGCGCGATCCATGACATCCATTGCTTGGCGTTACCCAGGCGTCCACCCACCCCCATTTTGAAGGGAGTGAGCATGCGCGGCAGCGCGCCACCGCGCGACGACAAGATGATTCCGAAGCGGAGAATCGCCGTGCGGATGCCGAGTGACTCGGCGCGTTGCGCTTCTTGTTCCCACTCGCGCGACAGCTCCGAGAGGAAATCAGTCCCGCTTGTGCTTGCCTCCGTGAGGACTTCGTCGCCGCGCGAGCCGTAAAAGCCAATCGCGGATGCTGACAAAAACGCACGAGGTTTTTGTGTTAGCCGCGAGAACGTATCCACGAGAAATCTTGTGGTGTTTACGCGGCTGCTGCGAAGCAGATCTTTGCGTTCGGGAGTCCAACGGCCGCCGCCGATGCTGGCGCCGTTCAGATTCACGAACGCATCGGCACCTTCGAGCGCGGCCAAATCGACTTTGGCGGCACCAGGATTCCACGGGATGTCACCTGCTGTGGCATTGCCCCCACGCACCAACCGCGCAACGTTATGGCCCTCATCGCGAAGAGTTGTTTCGAGCGCGGCACCCACCAGGCCTGTTGCGCCGGAAATTATTATCTTCATCGAGGTTCCTCGACCCGAATTGGCCTTGCTTATGGATGTCTTGAACCACCCTACGGCGCGCACCTTGCGGCGTCAAGCAAACGTCCGCGCGGGCAAGATCTTCAGTGTGGATGGACGTGGCAGCGCCGCTGAAATCAGAAACAGATTTGGCAACGGATCTGCAAAACGAACGTATATGTGGGATAGAATGTGCGCTCTTCGAGCGAGGTTCCAATGAATCATTCGTTGCGATGTTTGGCCGCTGCGGCGTTTACCGCGGGGGCTTTTGTTCTTCCCGTTGCACCCGCGGGTCGCGGCGACGGTACCGGTGGCATTCGAGGATTCGCGCCCGGGCGAGTTGAAGCCGAGCGCGCGCTGGAGCAGAAGTTGCGAGCCGTCCCCGACGCGCAACACGCCGAAAACGATCTTCGTCACCTTACGAGCGAGCCGCATATCGCCGGCGGCGAAGCGAGCCATCGCGTCGCGGAGTGGTTGCGCGACCAATACCGCAGCTATGGTTTCGAAGCAGAGATCGTCAGCTACAGCGTTTGGCTTCCGCAGCCACGCGAAGTGAAGCTCGATCTGATCGCACCCGAAAAGAAGACGCTCGCTTCGCCCGAACAGCCCTTCGAAGTTGACAGAGATACTTACGACAAGCGCGCAGTGGTCGCTTACAACGCGTACTCGCCTTCGGCGGATGTGACTGCACAGGTAGTGTACGTCAATTATGGGATGCCCGAGGATTACCATCAGCTCGAGGGTCTCGGCATCAACGTAGAGGGCAAGATTGCGATCGCACGCTATGGCCACGGTTATCGTGGCATCAAAACGAAGCTCGCCGAGGAACACAAAGCCATCGGCCTGGTGATTTTTTCCGATCCGCAGGACGACGGCTACATGGCGGGCGATCCTTTCCCGCGCGGCCCTTGGCGGCCGATGAGCGGAATTCAGCGCGGCTCAGTGCTATATACGGAAATTTACCCTGGAGACCCGCTGACTCCGGGAACCGGCGCAACTCCCGATGCAAAACGGCTGGCTCCCGCTGACGCTAAGAACCTGCCGCACATTCCGACTCTGCCAATCAATGCTCAAGATGCCGCCGTGATTCTGGCGGAATTAGGCGGCCCGCATGTTCCGAAGGGCTGGCAAGGCGGCCTGCCATTCACGTATCACGTCGGCCCCGGGCAGGCCGAAGTGCACATGAAATTGGTAATGGACTATCAGCAGCGACCGCTTTACGACGTGATTGCCAAGTTGCACGGTACGGACGACGGCGAATGGATCATGATGGGAAATCATCATGACGCGTGGGTGTTCGGGGCCGTGGATCCAAACAGCGGCACGTCCGTGATGCTTGAAACCGCCCGCGCGCTCGGTGAACTTGCGCGCGGTGGCTGGAAGCCGCGCCGCACAATCGTGGTTTGCGAATGGGACGGTGAAGAACCTGGCTTGCTCGGTTCGACGGAATGGGTGGAAGCGAATCGCGCCGAATTACAATCGAAGGCGCTGGTCTACATCAATACGGATGTGGGAGTGGCCGGACCCAATTTTGGCGCGTCTGCGACTCCTTCTCTGAAACAATTCGTGCGCGATGCCGCGCATGATGTGCAGGACCCGCGAGCCGGCCGCAGCATTTACGACGTCTGGCGCGAACGTCTCGCACAGACCAAAGACAACGCCAGCGGCACTGCGCGGCGCGAACCTCCACCCGATCCATCAGGTGAAGTGCCGCTGGGCGCGCTTGGCGCGGGCTCTGATTTCTGCCCGTTTTTCGATCACGCTGGAATTCCTTCGATGGACATGGGTTTTGGCGGCGACTACGGCGTTTACCATGCGCTCTACGATGATTTCTACTGGATGAAGCATTTTGGCGATCCAGCGTTCGCGTACCACGCCACTGCCGCGCGCGTGCTTGGGACGATGGCCCTGCGTTTCGACGAAGCCGACATACTGCCGTTCGACTACGCGGCATACGCATCGGAAATCGCGCACGCGGCGAACGACCTCGCAGTGCGGGCCGGGGCGCAGACGAGCCGCGAGACGAAACTTAAGTCTGTCACCGACGCCGCTAGCGAGCTTTCGGCGGCAGCGTCTCGCGCGTCGCAGGCGCTACAGGGCATCGCATCCTCAACAGTTGATCCCGCTAAAGCCATGAAGATCAACCGCGCGCTATCTAGCGTCGAGCAGGAGTTTCTGGCTCCGGAAGGTCTTAGTGGAAGACCTTGGTACAAGCACACGATTTATGCTCCCGGTAGCTATGCGGGTTACGCCGCTGAGGTGATGCCGGGAGTCAGCGAAGCCCTCGACCGCGGTGATGCCGCCACGCTGCGTCGCGAAGAGGAATCGGTGGCGGCCGCGCTGCGTCGCGCAGCCGCTCGACTTGACGACATCGCTCGAATCGCGTCGGGAACGTAAAGCGAACCTCCTGCGATTCCCGCGAGTGAGAATTCCTCGTATTGAAACAGGCAAGCGTCATCCGCCGCCGCCGCGATAGAATAGCCAGGATGCGCGTGCGCGTACTTTTCTTCGGTCAACTCAAAGACATCGTTGGCGTCGCGGAAGATGACGCCGAACTTTCTGACGGCGCTCGTGTGGAAGATCTCTTCGAGCGCTACGGCCGGCGTTTTCCGAAGCTGGCGGAATTCCGGCCGTCCATCGCCGCTTCAGTGAATCAGGAATACGCCACCTGGCGCGCGCAACTTTCCACCGGAGACGAGGTGGCGTTCCTTCCGCCCGTAAGCGGAGGACAGCAGGCGACAGCGACCGAAGATAATTTCCAATTGGTGCGCGGTGCCATCCGTTCCAGCGAAATTGTCGACGGGCTGAAAGCGCCGGAAGATGGCGCGGTTGTGGTGTTCGACGGCTTCGTGCGCAACAATTTTCGCGGCAAGCCCACTCTTTATCTCGACTATGAAGCTTACGAGCCGATGGCACTCGCCAAGATGCGCGAAATCGGAGCGCAAATTCGCACGAAGTTTCAGATTCATCGCCTCGCGATCGTCCACCGGCTTGGGCGCCTCGAGATTGGCGAAACTAGCGTTCTTATCGCGGTCAGCTCCGCGCACCGTAGCGCTGCGTTCGACGCTTGCCGTTACGCGATTGACAGGCTGAAACGTGCTGTCCCTATTTGGAAAAAGGAATATTTCGCTGGAGGCGCCGTTTGGGCCGAAGGCGAGGTTGCCTCGCAGGAAGCCATTTCTCCGTCGGATGAATCTATCTCTTAGATGAAGACACAGAAGATGTTTTATTCGCTGGCGCTAAGCGTCGCCCTGCTTGCGACGGGTTTTGGGACGGCGCTGCGCGGCCAGGAACAAAAGCAAAAGAAACGCCCGGGCGCTATCCGCGTACAGGTGAATTTGGTCGATATCCTGGCCAGCGTGATTGACGCCAACGGCCACCCGGTTCCCGATCTAATTCAGGATGCTTTCACTATTACAGAAGAAGGCGTACCGCAGAAAATCGAACGGTTTGAGGCGGAAACGAACCGTCCACTCGATCTCGCCTTGATGGTCGATTCGAGCATGAGCACATTCAAGGACCTGAAGTTTGAAAACGAAGCGGCGGCGCATTTTATCCGGCAGGTCGTCCGGCCCGGAGATACGCTTTCGGTTTTTGAGTTTTCGGAGTCCGTCACGCAGCTTTCGGAGTTCTCGGACAATGTGCCGACGCTGCAGGCCGCAGCTCGACGAATCTCTTCAGGCGCGGGCACGTCAATCTACGATGCTGTCGTGCTGGGTTCGAATTCATTGAAGCGCCGCGCGGAGGGTCGCCGTCGCGCCATTGTCCTCGTCACCGACGCGGGCGAAACCACAAGCAGCTATAAATTCGAGGATGCTCGCCGCGCGGCGATTGCATCCGATGCGCTGCTCTATTCGATTGTGATTCGCCCAGTAAAGAACGAAAGTGGCCGCAATACTGCCGGGGAGCATGCTCTAATCACTATCACCGACAGCACTGGCGGCGCCCTATTCATTCTTGATGAAACGAATCAGCTCGACGCCATGTTCGATCGCATCGATCGCGAGCTTCGCACGCAGTACTTGTTGGGCTATTATCCAAACCCAATGCCGCCGCCTTTGACTTACCGTCACGTCCAGGTAAAAGTGAACACGGGCGATTTGGTTCGCCATCGTAGCGTTTATTTCGCGCCCGGGCCGCCGCAATGACGTCTAGCAGCCAGGGGCTCGATAAACGGATTTGCCGCTCCGGTTTTTCCAAGCGAGATGCAAGGTGAGATGAACCAATTTCTCGAAGTCGCGGTGGAGGCAGCTCGTGAAGCCGGCTCGATCCTGCTTCAGGACTTCGGCCGTCCGAAGAACATCGTTTACAAGGGTGAAGTCGATCTTGTAACCGATTCGGACAAACGATCCGAAGCGGTGATCGTCTCGCGCCTGCGTACGCGATTTCCTCAGCATGCCATCGTCGCAGAAGAGGGCGGCGGCAACAGCGCCGCGGAAGCCCGCTATTCCTGGCACGTTGATCCTCTCGACGGCACAACGAACTTCGCCCACGGCTATCCCTGTTCTGCGGTTTCAATTGCGCTGCTTGAAGAAGGAGAGCCGATCGTGGGCGTGGTTTTGAATCCGTTCAGCAACGAACTCTTCAGCGCAATGCGCGGAGAGGGCGCCTACCTAAACCAAAAGCGTATCCACGTTTCGACCGTCGAGACACTATCGACGAGTCTGGTGGCGACGGGATTTCCCACGCATAAAGTTCGAACCAGCACGAACATTCAATATTACTGGGAGTTCACGCTGCGCACACACGGCGTCCGCCGCGATGGCTCCGCCGCGCTCGACCTGTGCTCGGTCGCCAGCGGCCGGTTCGAGGCATTTTGGGAGTTTGGCCTTCGATCGTGGGACACAGCTGCGGGAATACTGCTGGTGAAAGAGGCGGGCGGCGCTGTAACTGATCTTTCGGGCCACCCGTATCATCCCGGCGACCGCGAAATTCTCGCATCCAACGGCCGAGTCCATGCCGAAATGCAAAAGGTTGCTGCTGACATCGTCGAGCGCGCCGCTTCCTCTGTACCCAGTCCGTGATGCTCCAGTTCTCTCGGCCGCACCGGAACGCGAATCAGGAAACTACGCACCGGCCGTTCGTTGACGCGCCACAGAGCGCAATGCTAGCCTTCGCGACGACTTCGACCCATGCGCGCTGTTGACATCATTCGAAAGAAGCGTGACGCCGGGGAGTTGACCCGCGAGGAAGTCGATTTTCTCGTCCGAGGCGCAACAAGCGGCGCCATCCCCGATTACCAGCTCGCCGCATGGCTCATGGCCGTTATATGGCGCGGAATGTCCGGCGCCGAGCTCGCGGCGCTAACCGAAGCGATGCTCCATTCGGGCGAAGTGATCGATTTCTCGGACATGCCGGGCGCAAAAGTAGACAAGCACTCCACGGGCGGTGTTGGCGACAAAACATCGCTGGTGCTCGCACCGATAGTCGCAGCGGGCGGGCTGAAAGTTCCGATGATATCGGGGCGCGGCCTCGGCCACACTGGCGGCACGCTCGACAAGCTCGAATCCATACCCGGCTTTAATGTGAATCTCTCGTTGGGTGATTTTCGCCGCGTTCTCGATACATGCGGGACAGCGTTAATCGGCCAGACGCCTGAAATCGCACCCGCTGACAAGAAGCTCTACGCACTGCGAGACGTGACGGCGACCGTCGAAAGCCCTTACCTGATTTGCGCTTCCATCATGAGTAAAAAGATGGCGGAAGGCATCGATGCGCTCGTGCTTGACGTAAAGACCGGCGACGGGGCTTTCATGAAGAAGCAGTCTGACGCCGAATATCTCGCGCAGTTGATGGTGGAGACCGGCACGCGCATGGGCAAGAAAGTCGTCGCGCTCATCACGGACATGGAGCAGCCGCTCGGCCGCAAGATTGGCAATGCACTCGAAGTGGAAGAGTGCGTGGAAGTGCTCCACGGCGAGGGTGCCGAAGATTTGCGGGAACTGTCGCTCGACCTTTCCGCCTGGATGTTCATGCTGGGTGGGCGCACGAAGACTGTCGCGGAAGGTAAAGCTCTCGCTGCGGAAATGATTGAATCGGGCCGGGCACATGATACATTCCGCGAGGTTATCCAGTTGCAGGGTGGCGACCCAAAGGTTGTTGACGATACGGCCTATCTACCGAAGGCAAAGAGCCGCACGAACGTACACGCTCCCCGTTCCGGTTTTGTCACCGCGATCCACTGCTACCAGGTGGGCGTCGCCAGCATGATGCTGGGCGGCGGTCGCGAGAAGAAGGAAGATTCGATCGACCCGGGCGTTGGACTGGTGCTCGCGAAGAAAGTGGGCGATGCGGTGAAATCCGGCGAGCCGCTTTGCGAGGTGCACTACAACTCCGAAGCGCGGCTCGAAGATGCGATGGCGCTACTGGGAAAGAGTTTTGAGATCGGCGACAAAGCGCCGGCAGCGTCGCCTCTGATTCGCAAGATCATCGGCGCTCCGAGTCCCTAGTGAGGGTGTGCCGTACATAAGCGCGCACTACGTTATAAACCGGTTCCAGCAAGGGCCACGGATCCGCAAGGAGGCTCCATCGCATGCACCGCCTGGTTGGAATTCTGGGCATGGCCGTGATGATGGGCCTGGCTTTTCTCTTTTCCACTAACCGGCGCGCGATCCGAGTGAAAACCGTCGCCTGGGGACTTGGCCTTCAAATCGTATTTGCATTTCTCGTGATGCGCTGGGAGTACGGTCGCCTCCTATTCCAGAAAGCCGGTGCGGCTGTGAACTGGTTGCTCGACTTCGCGTTTTATGGTTCTGAATTTGTTTTTGGCGGGCTCGGCAAGAAGGGTTCGCCGATGGGCTTTTTCTTCGCATTCCAGGTGCTCCCCACCATCATCTTTATCGCCGCCGTTTTTGCGCTCCTCTACTACTACGGAATCATGCAGTTCATCATCAAGCAAGCGGCGCGCGTGATGACGGCCCTGATGGGCGCGAGCGGCGCGGAATCCTTGAACGTCGCGGCCAGCATTTTCATGGGTCAGACGGAAGCGCCCCTAACGATTCGGCCGTTCTTGCCAGAGGTAACCCGCTCGGAACTGATGACCATTATGACTAGCGGGATGGCTCACGTTTCTGGCGGCATCATGGCTGCTTACATCGCATATGGAGTTGAAGCGAAGCATCTTCTCGCGGCCGTAATCATGACGGCGCCCGGAACGATCCTGCTCTCGAAGATGCTGGTGCCGGAGACCGAAACTCCGGTTACGTCCGGCCGCGTTCAAATGGCCGATCTTGAGCGGGACACAAATGCTCTAGGCGCAATTGCTCGCGGGACGATCGACGGCTTGCACCTCGCTCTCAACGTGGGCGCGATGCTGATTACGTTCATCGCGCTGATTTATCTAGTCGACGGCATTTTCGGCGGTGTTCACAACGGGCTCGCGCATTTCGGATGGACGCGATTCCCGACGAGCCTCGAGCAGGTTCTTGGTTGGCTCTTCGCGCCTATCGCGTGGGTTATTGGCATACCCTGGCACGACTGCCCAGCCTTCGGCAATCTCCTCGGCCTGCGCATGGTTACAAACGAACTGATTGCGTTCCAGCGTCTGGGCCCGATGAAGGACCAAATTCTCGCGGGCCCGATGGGCCACGTCCTTGATCCGCGCTCGTTTACGATTGCTACGTTTGCATTGTGTGGCTTTGCCAACTTCAGCTCCATCGGCATTCAGATTGGCGGCATTGGCGCACTCGCGCCTAACAAAAAATCGGAACTGGCCCGTCTCGGCATCCGCGCCATGATGGCTGGAACGATGGCCAATCTGATGTCCGCCTCGATTGTGGGAGTAATGCTGAAATGACTTCGCCGGGTTCGAAGTCTTCGGCACGCAGCACGGAATTTGCCCAAGCCGATCGCGCTGCAAAATATATTCTTTCGAAGGCGAGACTCCGTCCCAAGATTGGCCTCGTTTTAGGGTCTGGTCTGGGAGCTTTCGCCGACGAGCTAGACGGTGCCTCGCGAATTCCGTACGAAAGGATCCCCGGGTTCCCCCGTTCCACTGCCGCGGGTCACGCTGGACGGCTCGTTATCGGAAAAACCGGTGGCATCGCCGTTGTCGCGATGCAGGGCCGCGTCCATTCGTACGAAGGGTACTCGGCGAAAGAAGTGGTGTTCCCAATGCGCGTGTTTGGACGCATGGGAATTCAGTCGGCAATACTCACGAACGCCGCCGGTGGAATCAATCTCGAATTCAAGCAGGGAGCGCTCGTTGTGATCCGAGATCACTTAAATTTGCAGGGTTCAAATCCATTGATTGGCGCGAATGACGGCCGCTTCGGTCCGCGTTTTCCCGATATGACGCAGGCTTACTGGAAATCCTATCTCGAAATCGCGCTTGCGGAAGCGAAGCGGCTCGACATCGAAATTCGCGAAGGCGTGTACGCAGCGCTTTCGGGACCGAGTTATGAAACCCCTGCGGAAATTCGCTACTTAAGAACGATCGGCGCCGATCTCGTGGGCATGTCCACTGTGCCCGAAGCGATCGTTGCGCGGCATATGGGAATTCGCGTGCTGGGAATTTCCTGCGTCACAAATATGGCCGCAGGAATTCTGGACCAGCCGATCGATCACGCGGAAGTGATGGAGACCGGCGAGCGCGTAAAGACGCAGTTCGTAGCGCTGCTTCGCGCTATTATCCCCCGGATCGCCGCCGACCCTCGGTGAACTTCGGCTCTGTTAGGTGCAAGGCGGCTCCGACCCAGGAGCGAGAGTTTTCTATGAGAATGAGGGATGGATGACCGACTACGACGCATTAATCACCGCCGCGAAGCAAGCCCGTGAAAACGCCCACGCGCCGTTCTCGAACTTCCGCGTCGGCGCGGCGCTCCGCGCAAAATCCGGACGCATCTTCACCGGATGCAACGTCG
>Ga0185299_10001609_pt1 | contig 41166 bp, 36 predicted proteins | sample PaiPotPPA55metaG_FD_128002 | JGI IMG/M metagenome (GOLD analysis project Ga0185299, IMG submission 128002) | Iron sulfur acid spring bacterial and archeal communities from Banff, Canada, to study Microbial Dark Matter (Phase II) - Paint Pots PPA... ...
AGGGCATGTTGTCGCGGACGATCTGCCGCTCCGCGCCGTTCTCGTCCACGATCGTGTTGAGCGCGACGTGCGAGTCCGCGGGCTTGACCTCGTCGGCCAGTTCGATGTTGTCGAGCTTGGTGCGGCCGATGACGCGCTCCTGCTCCTCGGTCGACAGCCGGTTCCACGTCTCGAGGTTGTGCAGGTACTTCTGGACGATCACGTAGCTGCCGCCGGCGAATTCGGGGTCGCGGTCGGCCGTGACGAACGCGGCGGCGAGTGCGGCGCGTCCGTCGGGGTTCTCGGTGCCGTCGACGAAGCCGAGCAGGTCACGCTCGTCGAAGTACTTGAATCCGTGCACCTCGTCCAGCACGGTCGCCGCGTCGCCGAGCTGCCGCACGATCTGCCCGGCGAGCTCGAAGCACAGGTCCATCCGCCGGGCCCGGATGTGGAAGAGCAGGTCGCCGGGCGTGGCCGGGGCGGTGTGCCGCGGGCCGACGAGCTGCGGGAACGGGTGCAGCTCGGCCGGGCGCGGGCCGCCGAACAGCCGGTCCCAGGCCGCCGAGCCGATGCTCGCGACGCAGGCCAGCTGTCCGTCCGGGATCCGGAAGCCGACCGAGCGGGTCAGGCCGGCCAGGTCGGCGAGCAGGTCGTGGGCCGTCCGCTCGCCGCCCGGCTCGATGCCGACGACGAGGAAGACCGCCGAGGCCGTGAGCGGGGTGAGCACCGGTTGCGGTTCGACTGGCATGGCAGCAGCGGTCACTAAAGCGACTCCTCGCTCTCGTGGCCGCGCCGTGCGGCCCCGAAAATATCTTCCACTAAATCTGCCTTAAGGGCATTCCGGCCGCCACGTCGTTAGCGTGGCTCCCGCCGGGTTCCGGAACGCGCGGTGGGCGTTGACGGCGCCGAGCCAGACGCCTATGTTGACGTCGTTCACCCCAATGATAAGAGTTCATATATATGAACTGCGATCTTCGCCCACAGAAGGCTCGCCCACCCATGCGCCGATACTTCTCGTTCCGTCAGCGCCCCGGCCGCCTGGCCGTCGCCGCCGCACTGGCCGTCACGCTCCCGGCGGCCGGACTGCTCGCCGCCGCTTCGCCCGCGTCCGCCGCCACGTCCGTGATCACGATCAGCCCGACCACCACCGGCACGTCGTTCGCCGAGGCGTCCGCGGGCCTGTCCTTCGAGGCCGACGACCTGACCTTGCCCGGCTTCGCCTCGGGTGACCTGGCCACGTACCTCGACACGCTCAGCTCCTCCTCGGTGCTGCGCATCGGCGGCAACACCGTGGACGAGACCTTCTGGACCTCCAGCGGCGAAACCGCGCCGTCCTGGTCGATCGGCACGATCACCCCCGCGTCCCTGACCGCCCTGGCCGGACTGGTCAAGGCCAGCGGCTGGAAGGTGATTCTCGGCGTCAACCTGAAGGAATACGACGCGGCCCGCGCCGCGAACGAGATCGAGTACGCGGAGCGCGACCTCGGCTCCTCGCTCGAAGCCGTCGAGATCGGCAACGAGCCCGACCTGTACTCGCAGTACAAGAGCGATCCGGCGCAGTACCCGGTCGACTTCGCGTCCTACGTGACGGCCATCGAGCAGGCCGCGCCGGGCGTGCAGATCGAGGGCACCGACCTGGGGGGAGCGCCGAACAGCAGCTTCCAGCAGGCCTTCATCACCGCGCAGAACAAGCTCGCGACCCCTGCGGTCAGCGAACTGACGAGCCACTACTACCCGCTGACCGCCAGCACCTGCGGCGGCAGCCCGACGATCGCGGAACTGCTCGGCACCAGCGTGCGGAACGCCGAGTCGACCGAGGCCGGCGAGGCGGTCGCGGCCGCCGACCAGCTCAAGCTGCCCGCCGTGATCGACGAGGGCAACTCCGTGGTCTGCGAAGGGCAGGCCGGGGTGAGCAACGTGTACGCGTCCGCGCTCTGGGAGATCGACGACCAGCTGGTCATGGCCCGCGACGGGGTGGCCGGCGACTACATGCACGGCACGGTCGAGCAGTGCGGCAGCGCGAAGCCGCTTTACATGTACTACACGCCGCTGTGCGCTCCCACCGCCGCCGACGCGAGTGCGGGCCTGCTGGCCGCGCAGCCGGAGTACTACGGCCTCGCCGCCCTGCACGACGTGGGCACCGGCGAGTTCCTTAACCTCAGCAACCCGGTCTGGGCGGACGTGCGCGCATACGCGGTCGAACACACCAACGGAACGATGACCGTCGTGCTCGACGACGTGGACAACCCCTCGACTACGGGTTCGACGACGGTCCAGCTCGACCTCGGCGCGTCCTACGCCTCGGCGAGCCAGGTGAGTCTCACCGCGAGCGGAGGGCTGACCGCCACCAGCGGCATCACCCTCGGCGGAAAAACCGTGGGGTCCAACGGCACGATCGCGGCCCCGACCACTTCGAGCTTCAATGTCGGCGGCGACACGGCCACAGTGACCGTCCCCGCGGGCAGCGCGCAGATCATCACGTTCACCAGCTAGGGCAGGGCAGCGAGAACACGACGCCGACCGTTGCACCTATATATAGGTGCAACGGCCGCGAGTCGCAGTGGATCAGGCCACGACGTTCTTCAAGCGCGACGTGCGCGTGCGCTGCGCGATGAGTGCGAGGGCGCAGAAGGCCATGACCGCCGCGCTGTAGACGACGGAGGTCTCGTGCAGGCCCACGTGCGTGGTGGCGAATCCGGCGATGACGGCCGGGATGCTGAAGGCCAGGTACGAGATGACGAACGCGACCGCGAACAGTTCGCCGCGCTCGTGGGGTTCGGCGATCTGGGCCAGCGTGCCGAAGCTGGCCAGGGCGGACGCGCCGAATCCGATTCCGGCGACGATGGTGCCAGTCGCGGCCATGGCCAGCGAGTTCGCCTCCACGCCGCCGAGGCCGACCGCCGTTCCGGCCAGCAGCAGCGTGGCCGCGAGCGCGAGAGTCCGGCCGGTCGGCCAGCCGCGCAGCGCGAAGACGGTGAGTGAAGCCGGTGCGCACAGCAGCGTCACGACCAGCCCGCCGACGACGTGGCTCGGCAGGTTGAACAGGCCGGCGGCGACCGACGGACCCAGCGCGAGGTACAACCCGCCGAGTGCCCAGCTCGCCACCAGGATCGGCACGAGTCCGACGAGGTCGGCGCGCAGTCGCGGGGCGACGCCCAGGCGCGGCTGAAGTGATCGCACGGCACCCGGTCGACGCTGCGTCGTCTCGGGCAGCACGGCCATGAGGAGACCGGCGAGGACCAGGCCGGCGAGCAAGAGCACGTAGACCAGCCGCGTCGGCTGCGGCCCGTACTGCGCGAGGATTCCGCAGACGAGCGCTCCCAGGCCCAGGCCGAAGGTGGGGGCGACACTGGTGATGACGCCCGCGCGATGCGGAGCGTGCCGCGGGTTCAGGTCGACGAGGGTTGCCCCGAGCGTGGTTATCGCCGCGCCGGTCGCGATGCCCTGCACGAAGCGGGCGATCAGCAGCACCGAGACGCTGCCGGCCGCGATGAACAGCGACATCGCCACCGCTTCGAGGACGATCGCCGCGACGAGCACGGGTCGGCGGCCGACGTGGTCGGACAGCGCCCCGAGCACGAGCAGGGCCCCGATCATGCCGACCACGTACACCGCGAACACGGTGGTGAGCGTGGCCGCGGAGAATCGCCATTCGCTCTGGTAGATGACGTACAGCGGGGACGGCGCGCTCGAGGCCGCCATGAACAGGACGAACACGGCCGCGACGGCGGCGAAGGCGATCGGCCCGCTCAGCCCGCGTCTCCGGCGGGCTTCCGCGGGTGGCGCGGCCGGGCGCGTGGTCGGCGCGGGCGGCTGGCAGGGCGCGGACGTGTCGGTCATGATTCTCCCAACGCAGCGATCATTGCGTTAACGGTAGCACTAACGCAGTGATCCGTGCGATAATTTCCGGCATGACCGAAGCAACCGTCCAGACCCGGCCCGGCGGGCGCTCCGCACGCGTGCGGGCGGCCGTGCACCACGCGGCCGAGGAGCTGATCGCCGAGGGGCCGACCGAGGCGCTGACCATTCCGGCGATCGCGGCCCGGGCCGACGTGCACCCGACCACGGTGTACCGGCGCTGGGGTTCCGTGGCGCAACTGCTGGCCGACGTCGCCACCAGTCGGTTCAGCGGCGACATCGTGGTGCCGGACTCCGGCTCGCTGGCCGGTGATCTGCTCCGCTGGGTGAGCGACGTGGCCGCCGACGTCGCAGACCCCGATGTTCTCGCCCTGATGCGCGCGACGATCGGCTCGGGCCCGGAAGGCGGCTGCGCCTGCATCGCCGACCGGCACGCCCAACTCGCCGCGATCATCGAGCACGAGCGCGCTCGCGGCGGAACGGCGCCCACGGTAGAGCGCGCCGCCGACGCACTCCTCGGCCCGCTGTATTACCGCGCCATCTTCACCGGCGAGCCCGCATCCGCCGATTGGGCACGGGACCTGGTCACCGACTTCCTGGCGAAGGCGCAGTAAAAAGGTTGCAGTGAAAAGGTCCCGCTCCTGCCGTGGATGTCGGCAGAAGCGGGACCGCGATAAACCGTCAGACTGTGCAGGCCGTCACTCGGACTGCTCTCCCTCGCCCAGGCCGATGCCCGTGGTCCACGACGTGATGGAGACGCCGCCGGAGTAGATGTCCTGAGTGCCCGGGTACAGGAAGTCCGTGGCCCGGGAGGTCTTGTCCGGCATCGCCAGCGTGAGGGTGCTGACCTCTATGGTGTCCGGCTTCGTGTCCGGGATCGCGTAGAACAGCGTGGCGTGCAGCGGGCTGTCCGGCCGTAGGATCAGCGTGCCGCCGCGGCCGTCGATCTGGACCGGGATCGGCTTCTTCTGGCTCGGCGGACCGGCGAGAGTGATCAGCGGCGTGTCGCTCAGCGAGCACGTGATGCCGTCGTGGGCCAGCAGCGTCAGGTCGAAGCTGCGCTGCCCGAGCCCGGCGGTCAGGCCGCCGAAGTAGAACGAGACGTCGTTGATGGTGCACGGACGCACCGAGGCGGTGGTCGACGCGGCCGGCGCGGCGCCTACCGCGGATGCCGCGGTCGCCGCGGCGAGGCTCACGCCCACCGCGCCGAGTGCGGTGGCCAGGCGGATCGAAGTACGCATGACTGGATACTCCCTGGGGTGGTTGAGTCAGAAGGCGCCGAGGCCGTGCGGCATGCCGAGGCCGGTCGGCCCGTCCCAGCCCTTGCCGGCGTTGCACAGCTTCGAGCTGATACCGGGGTAGGCGGAGCAGGTGAGCAGCGCCTCGTTGTTGCCGCTGGTGATGTCGGTGAAATCGGCGGCGGGGTCGGCGTAGAGCGTGTTCGGCCCGTCGACCGCGGTCAGGTGACCGGCGCGCGCGAAGAGTCCGCCGATGTAGGGGGCTGACGCGCTGGTGCCGCCGACCACGATCCAGTCGTTCGGCGTTCCGCTGCTCGGCGCGTACGTGTCGTAAACGGCGAGGCCGGTGTTCGGGTCGGCGTCAGCGGACACGTCGGAGGCCGCGCGATGGCCGCCGCACGCCGCGGTGACCGAGGCCGGCTGCCCGTCGGCCGCGGCGAGAGCCGTCTCGCAACCGCTGCCGCCGTCCGCCCACGCTGTGGCCTTACCCGTCGTGGGCAGCGTGACGCCGCCGACCGCGATGACCGAAGGTAGGTCGGAGGGCCACTTCTGGTGGATGCCGCCGTTGAAGCCGCTGTCCCCGGTGGACACGGTGATCGCGACGCCCTTGTGGTTGAGCGCGGCCAGGTCGGCGCCGCTGGTGTTCGTCACGTCGGCCGTGTAGCCGTAGCTGATGCTGACCACGGAGGCGTGCGCGGCGACGGCTGTGTCCACGGCTTTCGCGAAGTCCCCGGTGCTGACGTCGTTGTTGTCCAGGCCGTCCTGCCAGGGCACGGATATCTCAAGCAGGTGGCAGGAGCCGCAGGCGGCGGAGACCATGTCCAGGTCGAGCGACGTCTCGACCGCGACTTCCTCCTCGACCGCCTCGCCCTCGGCGCCGCGCTGGGGTGCGGGCTGCGCGCCGCCGGTGTAGTTCTCCAAGTGCAGGCAGCCGTTGGCCTCGGTGCACGCGGGCAGGCCGTAGGTCTTGCGGTACGTCGCGAGGTCGCTGGCCAGCGTGCCGTCGACCCCGGCGTCGATGATGGCCACCGTGGCAGTGCTCTGTGACGCCGCGGTGGGCAGGTCGTACGCGGCGCGCAGCGAGTCCGGGCCGTATCCGGCGGGCAACGAGCTGCTCAGCGGCGTGCTGCTGGTCTTCGAGGTGGTCACCACCTCCGCGTCGCAGGGTCCGCACACGTTGCGGACCCCATGCGTGTTGAGCAGAGTCCCGGCGGCGACCTCCTGCCGCAGTTGCGCGACCGTCTGCCCGCTGTTCGCCTTCACGGTGTCCGCGGGGTTCGGAGTGCTCGACGCGCTCGCGGCGTTCGCGCTGAGCACGAGCGTCCCCACGGTAAGCAGGGCCGCGGTGGTGGGCACGGCTCTGCTTACCGTTCTCATCCCAAACATCTGGTTCCTCGTCTCGCAGTAGGTATGCGACGGACGAAGAGACGCCAGAGAGGTGGATCGGTTGACAGCAGATAACGGGGAACTGTTCCCGGAACTCAGCCTTGCTGTCCGCCCGCGGCCGCCGCGATTTCCGCGATCTGCGCACGAGCGGCGGCGACCAGCTCAGCGTTCGTGTTCGCGTGACCCGCCAGACCCCAGCCGCCCTCCGGCGCCTCGGTGAGCAGGACCCACGTGCGCTCGACCTGCGAGGGGTCGCCGGCCGCCGCCGCGATCAGGTCGGTGAGCTGGCGCACGACCGCGAGCTGCTTCTCCCGGTCCAGCGCACCCGCGTTGGTGAGCACCTGCACGCGCACGTAGTCGCTGTCGCCGTTGACGTTCGAGAGCCGGTCGGCGGGCAGGTCGTGGACGAAGGCGGCGGTGTTCTTCCGGAACATCGGGATGTCGGGCACCTGCTCGATGGCCATCAGCGTGGCGGCGAGCTCCTGCGCCAGCTTCTTGGGATCGTCGAATGTTCCGGTGGCGGCATAAACGTCGATCATAGGCATGGAAAGATGCTCCTCGGGCTCCGATAACGAATGGCTGCTGACAAAATGCCATTGTCCGGTGATCGCCCAACGAGATTCCCTCACCTATATACGTGATGGCTCGGTCATCGCGCCGTCCAGCCGCCGTCCACCGTGAGCGTGGTTCCGGTCATGAAGCGCGAGGCGTCCGAGGCCAGGAACACGGCCGCCCCGCCGAGCTCCTCCACGTTCCCCACCCGGCCCATCGGCGTGCTGCGCAGAATCCGCTCGCCCCAACGGCTGGCGGCCAGCAGCCCCGAGCTGAGATCCGTGCGGAAGTAGCCCGGCGCGAGGGCGTTGACGCGCACGCCGTGCTCGGCCCACTCGACCGCGAGCACCTTGGTGAGCGCTTCGACGCCGCCCTTGCTCGCGGCGTACGCGGCTATCCGCTCGAAGCCGCTGCTCGCGTGGATCGACGAGACGTTGACGATCGAGCCCGCCTGCTGCGCCAGCATCACCTTGCCCGCCTCGCGGCAGCAGTAGAAGGTGCCCTGCAGATTCACGTCGAGGACCTGCCGCCACTCGTCATCGCTGACGTCCGTGCTGCGGGTGAAGTGCGGACTGATCCCGGCGCAGTTGATCACCGCGTCCAGCCGGCCCGTCTGCTCGACGATCCGCTCAACGATGGTTCGGACGGCGCCGGAATCGGCGACCGACCCGGGCAGCACCAGTACCTTGCCGCCGAACTCGGCCCGCTCGGCGGCGAGTTTCTCCAGGTCCGACGCGGTTCGCGCGGTCACCGCGATGGTCGCTCCGGCCTGCGACAGCGCGACCGCGATCGCGCGGCCGAGGCCCTTCCCGGCCCCCGTCACCCAGGCGATCTTCTGGTCCAAGCGCAGTTCGTCGTTTACGTCGTCCATGGGTCCGGGGAGCTCAATCCTCTACCGGGATGTCGCGCAGGTTCCGTTTGAGAACCTTCCCCGAGGGAGTGCGCGGCAGTTCGTCGATGACCTCGAAGCGGGCAGGCACCTTGAACTTGGCCAGTCGCGCCTGGCAGAACTCCCGCAGCTCGTCGGCCTTCGCCTCCGAGCCCGGCCGGAAGACCACGAACGCCCGGGGCACCTCGCCCCAACGCGGATGGGCCTGGCCGATCACCGCGGCTTCCAGTACGGCAGGGTGCTCATACAGGACCCGCTCGACCTCGGGCGTCGCGATGTTCTCGCCGCCCGAGACGATCATGTCCTTCTTCCGGTCGTCGACGTACAGGTAGCCGTCCTCGTCGACATGGCCGATGTCCCCAGTGTGGAACCAACCGTCTCGAATAGCGGCGGCGGTGGCCGTCTCGTCGCGCCAGTACCCTGCGAAGACCTTCGGGCCGCGCAGCGTGATCTCGCCGAGTTCGCCCGCCGGAACCTCCGCGCCGGCCTCGTCGACGATCCTTAGTCTGTTGTGCGCCACCGGGCGTCCGGTCGAGCCCAGCTTGGACAGCGAGTGCTCGCGATCGAGGAACGTGTCGCCGGAGACCGTCTCGGTCAGCCCGTATGCGTCGGCGAACCAAGCGTTGGGGAACGCGGTCATGATGCGTCGCAGCACCGGCTCCGGGGTCTTTTCGCCGCCGCCGAGTACGACGCGGACCGAGGTGGCATCGTACGTCTCGCGGTCTGGGACCTCCAGGACCGCGTTGACCATCGCGGGTGGCAACCACACGTTCGTGATGCGGTGCTCTTGGATCGCGCGCAGGGCGGCCACCGCGTCGAACTTACGCTGGAGGACGACGCTGCCGCCCGCGTAGAGCGTCGCCAGCGCCGGCATGTCGAGCCCTGCGACGTGGTAGAGCGGGCCGCAGACGAGCGTCTTATCCGCCGAGGTCAGGCCGAACTGGAGGATCAGCGCGAGGTTCTTGGCCTGCAGGTTCCCGTAGGTGATGCGCACGCCCTTGGGGCGCGATGTGGTGCCCGAGGTGTACATCAACCGCTGCAGGTCGTTCAGCTCGACCTCGGCCGGTTCCACGTACGCACCCTGATGACGCGCCAGCAGATCCTCGTACCCAATCCACGGCTCCCCGCTCGGCTCGCCGCCGATCTGGATCCGGTGCTCCAAGTCCGTCAGCGAGCCCGCGAGCCGGTCCACCGCCACCGCGAACTCGGGCTCGGTGACGATCGCCTTGGCCTGCGCGTGCTCGAGGATGTAGCGCCATTCGTCCTCGGCCAGCCGGTAGTTCAGCGGCAGGAAGACCGCGCCGAGCCGGTTGGCCGCGTAGACCAGTTCGAGGAACTCCGGCTGGTTGTAGAGCAGCAGCGCGACGATGTCGCCGCGTCCGATGCCCAGCTCCGACAGTCCGGCGGCCAGCTGGTTCACCCGAGTGTGCAGTTGGCGCACGGTCAACCGCTGCCCGTCCTGCTGTGCGACGACCTCGGCGTCTGGCCGCTGGGTCAGGTGGTAATCGAGGATGCTCGCGAAGTTGTGCACGGGACTCCCTCTGTCTGTTGCCCGGCCCCGGGATTTCCTGTACTAGTTGGTCTATAAAACCGCTGCGCCGAACTCTACGACCGCGCGACCTGCCCGGCAAGGGGAGGGAAAAACCAGAAGGGGGCCCGGTGCCACGCATCCGCCTCGACGCCGACGGACCCGTCACGACGGTCCGCCTCGACCACCCGCCGATGAACGCCTTCGACTCCGAGCAGCGGGACGAGCTCGCCACTGCCGTGCGCCGACTCGCGGATACGCGCGACGTGCGAGCCGTAGTCCTCTACGGCGGCGAGCGACTCTTCGCGGCCGGCGCCGATATTAAAGCCCTGGCCGCGATGGCGCCCGACGAGGCACGCGCCTGGAACCGCGCCTTGCAACGCACCTTCGACGAGGTGGCCCGGCTCCCGATGCCGGTCATCGCGGCGATGACCGGCTACGCGCTCGGCGGCGGCCTTGAGCTGGCCCTATGCGCCGACTACCGGGTGGCGGCCGACGACGCGGTCCTCGGCCAGCCGGAAGTGCAGCTAGGCCTCATGCCGGGTTCCGGCGGCACGCAGCGGCTCGTCCGGCTGATCGGCCCGTCCAGGGCGAAGAACCTGCTGATGACCGGCCGCAGGGTGCGCGCCGACGAGGCACTTCGACTCGGCCTGGTCGACGAGGTGGTCCCGACCGGAACCGCGTACGCCGCAGCACTCGACTACGCCCGACGCCTCGCCGAAGGACCGCCCGCCGCCCTCGAAGCGATCAAGGTCGCGGTCGACTACGGCGCCGACATCAGCGTCTCCGCCGGACTCGCCCTGGAGCGCTCCCTGTTCGCAGAGGTCTTCGGCACACCCGACGCCGCCACGGGTATCCAGTCCTTCCTCGAACACGGCCCCGGCCACGCACGCTTCGGGGATGCCGCGCGAAAGGATGAGAGCGCATGAAGGCACTGCGTTGGCACGGTGCACGTGACCTGCGGCTCGAAGACGTGCCCGAGCCCTCCGAGCCCCAGCCACACGAAGCGATCATCGACGTGTCCTGGTGCGGCGTATGCGGCACCGACCTGCACGAATTCCTCGAAGGCCCGCACATGATCCGCAGCGGCCCGCACCCGCTCACCGGTGTGCAGCCGCCACTCGCCCTCGGCCACGAACTGAGCGGAACCGTCGTCGCGCTGGGCGCCGACACACCCGGCATCACGATCGGCGATCGGGTGACCGCAGACCCCTGCTGGCGCTGCGGCGTCTGCTTCTGGTGCACGCGCGGCGAGTACCACCTGTGTCCCAAGGGCGGCTCCGTCGGACTGGCCTCGCCCGGAGCCTTCGCCGAGCGCGTCACCGTTCCGCTCGCCGGACTGACCCGCCTGCCCGACAACGTCTCCGACGAAATGGCCGCCCTGGCCGAGCCCCTCTCCGTCGGCCTACACGCCGTCACCCGCGCCGGCGTTCGTCCAGGCGAGAACGTCCTGGTCCTCGGCGGCGGGCCGATCGGCGTCGCGGTGGTCCTCGCGGCACGGATGGCTGGCGTCGCAGGGCTCTACGTCAGCGAGCCCCTGGCCGGGCGCCGCGAACTGCTGAGCAGCCTCGGCGTCACAGAGACCTTCGACCCGCGCGAGGCCGACGTGCGCCGCGAGGTGTTCCTGCGAACCGGTCGCATCGGACCGGACGTCGTCGTCGATGCGACCGGCGTACCCGGGCTGGCCTCGCTCGCCGTCAACAGCGTGCGTCGCGGGGGACGGGTCGTGCTCGCGGGTGTCGGGCACGGCAGCGTCGAGTTCGAGCTCGGGCAGCTCGTCTTCTACGAACGCACCGTCCTCGGCTCGCTCGGCTACAACTTCGACATCCCCCGCGTGATCGACCTGATGAGCACCGGGCGCCTCGACGCCTCGCCCCTGATCACCGGGCGTTTCCCGCTCTCCGCGGGAGTCGGGGCGTTCGAGGATCTGGCCGCGGACCGGGCCCGGCATCTCAAGGTCCTCATCACCCCGAAAGGACTGTAGACAAGACATGGATTTCGATCTTCCGGAGGAGACGCGGGCCCTGCAGGACATGGTCCGCGAGTTCGCGGCGAAGGAGATCACCCCCTACGCGGCGGAGTGGTCCGAGCAGGAGCACTTCCCGACCGAGGTCTTTACCAAGCTGGGCGGACTCGGCCTGATGGGGATGCTCGTGCCCGAAGAGTACGGCGGCGCGGGAGCCGACACCGTCTCGTACGTCGCGGTGATGGAGGAGCTCGGCGCCGCCGACCAGTCCGTCGCGGCATCCTGGAACGCGCACTCGACCATCGCCTCGCTGCCGCTGCTGGTCTACGGCACCGAGGAGCAGAAGCAGCGTTGGCTCGCGCCGCTGGCCAGGGGCGAGGCCATCGGCGCCTTCGGCCTGACCGAGCCGGACGCCGGCTCCGACGCGGCGGGCATCGCCACCACCGCCCGTCGAGAGCGCGGCGGCTGGGTGATCGACGGCACCAAGATCTTCATCACCAACGCCGGGACCGAGATCAGCCAGGGCGTCACCCTGCTGGCCGTGACGGGCCGGGGCGACGACGGCCGGAAGCAGTACGCGACCTTCTACGTTCCGACCGGCACGCCCGGCTACACCTGCGGCCGCAAGATCAGGAAGCTCGGCTGGCACGCTATGGACACCCGTGAGCTGGTCTTCGCCGACTGCTGGGTCCCCGACGACCACCTGATCGGTCCCGAGGGCAACGGCCTGCGCCAGTTCCTGTCTGTGCTGGACAAGGGCAGGATCAGCGTCGCCGCGCTCGGCCTCTCCTTGGCAAAGGCGGCGCTCAGACTGGCCGTCAAGCACGCGGGGGAGCGGCAGCAGTTCGGTCGGCCGCTGTCCGACTTCCAGGCGATCGCGCACAAGATCGCCGACATGGGCACCGAGTTCGAGGCGGCCCGCTGCCTCGTCTACCGCGCCGCCTGGCTCGCCGACCAGGGCCGTCCGTACAGCACGGCCGCCGCCATGGCCAAGCTCTACGCCGCCGAGGCCGCCAACCGCGCGGCGTCCGCCGCGGTCCAGATCCACGGCGGCTACGGCTACGCGCGCGAGTCGGAGATCTCCCGCTTCTACGCCGACGCGAAGATCCTCGAGATCGGCGAGGGGACGAGCGAGATCCAGCGCAACGTCATCGCCCGAGCCTTGGTGGCGCAGTCGTGAGTGTCGTGTCAGCCCTCGACAAGCACCGGCTGCCACTCCGCCTCGGGATCGAGCGGCCGGTCGGACCTGTCCCGCTTGAACCGCGTGACCTGCTCCTCGACGTCCGGCAGCTCGACGCCCGGTGCGGCGAATCCGTGGAAGAGCGTCGCACAGTACTCGCGCGACAGGAACGCGGCGTCCCACTCGCCGTCCGGCCGCAGCCATTGGTACGTATGATTGTGCAGGTTGAGGAACTGCAGCGTGGCCAGACGCGGCTGGAGCTCGCGGAAGCTGCCCTGCTTGACGACCTCGGCCAGCAGACCGGAGACCAACTGCTCGAACTCGGCACGCTGGCCGAGCAGCGTCTCCAGCTCCCCGCCGCTGAGGCTGCGGTAGTCGTGCTCGTAGACCCAGATGTGGTCGAGCCTGCGGAAGATGATCGTCAGCAGCGACTCCGAGAGCAGCCGAAGCCGCAGCAGCGGCTCCTCGTCGAGCTCCGCGATCTGCCGCGCGCGGGCGAGCAGCGGCCGCATCACCCGCGACTGGATCTCGACGAGCAGGTGCTCCTTGGACTCGATGTAGTAGTACAGCGCGCCCTTGGCCAGCCCGACCGCCAGGCCCAGGTCGTTGATGGAGGTCGCCGCGTAGCCCTGGCGGGCGAACAGGCCGGCCGCGATATCGATGATCTTCTGGCGTCTGATCTCGAAACCCGGTCCATGGCCCGGCGGACGTGGCATAGACCAAACGGTACATTAAAACTCGGCCTTGGCGGTGCGACGCACAGTGATAACTGACCTGTCCCCGGAGCAACTCCTGGAGATGTACCGCCCAATGCGGCGGATCCGACGCTTCGAGGAGCGGGCGTCCGAGCTGTACAAGGCGACCGAGATCCCAGGTTTTCTCCATCTGTCGATCGGTCAGGAGGCGAGTGCGGTCGGCGCCTGCTGGCCGCTGACCGAACGGGACGGCATCACGTCCACGCACCGGGGCCACGGCCACGTCTTGGCCAAGGGCTTGGACGCCGCCTCGATGATGGCCGAGCTGATGGGCAAGGAGACAGGCACCTGCCACGGCCGCGGCGGCTCGATGCACATCGCGGATCCGGGTCTCGGCGTTTACGGCGCCAACGGCATCGTCGGCGCCGGCCTGCCGATCGCGGGCGGGGTGGCGACCGCGGCCAAGCTGCGTGGCGCGGGCGACGTGGTCGTGGCCTTCTTCGGCGACGGCGCGGTGGCCCAGGGGATGTTCCACGAGGCCGTCAACCTGGCCGCAGTATGGGACCTGCCCATCGTCTTCTTCTGCGAGAACAACGGCTACTCCGAGTTCTCGCCCGCCGCCGAGCAGCACCGCGCCCCGCTCTCCGCCCGCGCGGCCGGATACGGGATCGGCTACGACCGCGTCAACGGCAACGATGTCGTCGCGGTCGCGCGGATGATGACCGAGATCGTCCGCCGGTTGCGTGACGGCGGCGGCCCGATCCTGGTCGAGGCCGAGACCTACCGCTGGCACGGCCACTACGAGGGCGACCCCGAGCGCTACCGATCCCCAGAAGAGGTCTCCGCCGCCAAGGACGCCGACCCGCTCCTCATCGTCCGCCGATACATGGCGACTGCTGGCATGGACCTCGCGATGGCCGACGCCGTAGACAAGGAAATCGACGAGGAGATCGAGTCGGCAGTCGAATCGGCAAGGACAGCCCCCGAACCCGCCCCGGAAACCCTGCACGACTTCGTCTCCGCACCCCGTCCGCAGATCCCCGAGCCTTTGCCCGTGCCGCAGGACGCCGAGATCTTCCGCTCCATGGACGCCGTGCGCCTCGCCCTGGAGCACGAGCTAGCCGCCGACCCGGACGTCTTCGTCGCAGGGATCGACGTCGGCGCGGGCGGCAACGTCTTCGGCCTCACCCGGGGCCTCGCGCAGGCCTTCCCCGGCCGCGTCCGCGACACCCCGATCAGCGAAAGCGCCATCGTCGGCCTCGCGGTCGGCGCGGCCATGGCCGGGATGAAGCCCGTCGTGGAGGTCATGTACATGGACTTCCTCGGCGTCTGCCTGGACATGCTGCTCAACCAGGCCGCCAAGCTCCGCTTCATGACCGGCGGACGCGCCGCGCTGCCGCTCGTGGTGCGTACGCAGTTTGCCGCAGGGCGGTCCTCGGGCAGCCAGCACTCGCAGAGCCTTGAGGCGATGCTCGCGCACATTCCGGGCCTGACGGTCGTGATGCCCGCTAATCCGGCGGACACCTACGGCCTGCTGCGTGCCGCGATTCAGGACCCGAATCCGGTGGTCTTCGTGGAGAACCGGCTGCAGTACGGCCTCAAGGCCCCGCGCCCGCCGGCCGACCACGTCGTCCCGCTCGGCAAGGCGAAGGTGGTCCGGGCGGGCACCGACGTCACCCTTGTCTCCTGGTCGCGGATGGTCCAGGACTGCCTGGCCGCCGCGGAACTGCTCGCCACCGAGGGCGTCAGCGTCGAGGTCGTCGACCTGCGGACGATTTCCCCGCTGGACCGGGAGACCGTCCTCGGCTCCCTGGCCAAGACCAGCCGCCTGGTCATCGCGCACGAGGCGGTGCGCGACTTCGGCGTAGGAGCCGAACTGGCCGCGATGGCCGTAGACGAGGGCTTCTGGCACCTGGACGCGCCGGTCACCCGGGTAGCGCCACCCTCGACACCCGTCCCGTACGCGCCCTCGCTCGAACGGGTCTGGCTGCCCTCCGCCGATACGATCGCCGCGGCCGTGCGCCGAATCGCCGCGATCTAACCGCTGTTCAGTTGGCTCAGCCGACCGGAAGCGCACGCGTGTACGCGATGACGGCGGTCGCCGCGACGACGACGTGCATGGCGAGCAGGGAGATGACGCCCGCGACGTTCGAATGCGGCAGATAGCTGCTGACCAGCATCGCCAAGTCGGGGATGAAGGAGAGCCCGAGTACGGTCGGCACCAGGCGGCGCAGCAGCACGCGCGGCTGCGTCGCCCGTCGTCGCACGATCGCCCAGCCCCCGGCGCCGATCAGGATGCCGAGAAGGGTAAAGGAGATGAAGGGCGGGGCCTGAAGCGGCTGGAACTGGTGGGAGGCCCCGGCGGCGTGGCCGATCGCGGCGATCGCGGTGTCGAGCAGCGACGCGATGACGACGGCGCCGATCAGGATGCCAGCGGTGGTGGCGCTCTTGAGCCTGGTGGGTGCCAGGGCGTCGATGGGGCTGGGGTCATGAACAAGGTTCGGCATGAGCGTCCTCTCGAGCAGCGACACTTGAAGTCTCAAGTGTCACGCTAGACCGTGACGCTTAAAATTTCAAGTGTCGCTACAATTGACCCCATGGACGAGGTGCCGTGGCTTGATGACGAGGAACTACAGGTGTGGATGGCGTTCGTCACCACCATGCATCACCTGCCGGAAGTCCTGGACCGGCAGCTCAAGCGGGACTCAGGTATGGCGCATGCTGAATATCTGATCTTGGCGATGCTTTCCGAGGCCGAAGACCGTACGCTGACCATGACCCGGCTGGCTCGAAGGCTGCGGTTCTCGGCCAGCCGCCTCTCGCACACCGCATCGAAGCTCGAAGGCCTAGACCTGATCCGGCGGCACAAGGACCCGAGTAATGGCCGCGTCACCCTGGTCACGCTGACCGACCACGGCTACGACACCCTCGCCGCCGCCGCGCCGGGCCACGTGCGGCAGGTCCGCGCAGCGCTCTTCGACCAGTTGACCGCGGCGCAGATCACGCAATTCCGCACTATCCTCCAGGACGTCCTCAAAGGGCCGCACCTGCAGGACGACTGCTTATAAGGCGTTGCTATCCGCTCCCCGTCAGACGGTTGCGACCGGCGTGAGCGGGCTTCCCTGGACACCCGGCAGCCGCAGCGGGGGAGCAGTCAGCAGGAACCTGCTTCTCTCGTGCTCCCTAAGCCACGCCGCGAGTTCGTGCAAGTACCACAGCTCACCCAGCGGTACGCCGAGCTTGAACAGGCACAGATGGTGAATCGGGAGCAGCGTGTGCGGCTCCTTATTCCGGTCGCGCACCAGCCCCTCGACCGCGTAGTTGTCCGCCACCAGCGCCGAGATCCGCGAATCGGCGATCCAGTCCAGCAGCGCCGGATCGTGCGAGTCGAGATACGCGGCCGTGGCCTGGATCGCCACCGGGTCAGGGTTCTTCTCCCAGGCGAGAACCTGCGTCGCGAAGCCGGTGTGCAGAAGCAGCATGTCGCCCGGCTCGACGACCACGTTGTCCGCCGCCATGATCTCCTGCAGCGTCTGCAGATTCACCGGCTGCCACCCGGTCCCCAGGTGATGAGCCAGATCGACGAGCACGCCCCGCCCCTGAACCCCGTGCGCCGCCATGTGCTCGAGGCCCAGGTGACGCGCGAAGCTGAGACTCCCGCTCCCGTCCTCCTTGGCATCCTCACGAGGGCCGATGATGTCGACGCCGGGCCGGAACCCGTTGTAGTAGACCGGCTCGGCCACCCCGTCGCCGTCCGCATCGAACTCAGCACCCTGATGTGCGAGCGCGTCCCACTGCGTCGAGTATTGCAGCCAGAGCGTCACCACGTCGTCCGACCACACGTCGATCAGCGACGGCGCGATCGACTCGCGCGCGACGACGTTGTAGAAGGTGTCCTGCTTGTACTGCATGTCCTCGGTCGGCCGCAGGATCGGCGGGTACCGCCGCTGGTTCAGCGCCGACCCGCCGGGATAGTCGAGCGGCAGGCTGAGGCTGAAGCTCACGCCGTGCTCGACCTCGCGCACCCCCTGAAGAACTTTCTCGGGCGTGAGCAGGTTGATGCGCCCCAGTTCGTCGTCCTCGCCCCAGTCACCCCAGGTCGAGCCCGGCGGACGCTGCTTCCAACGCTTCGTCACGGCAGATCCTCCTCGTTGAGTCGCGCATGGGGAATAATAGACTGAACGGTCGAAACTTCAAATGGGAGCCGCACGATGAGTGAGTCCACCGGGTCTACCGCGTTCACCGCGTCCACCGAGGCGTCCGTCAGAGCAGGCGTGCAGTCGGCGATCGCGGCCTACGCCCAAGCGCTGGACTCCGGACGGGTCGACGACCTGGTCGACCTCTTCACCCCCGACGGCGTCTCCGACATAGCCGGCGTGGGCACCTTCGAAGGCCACGACGCGCTCCGCGCAAGCTACGCCGGCTTCGTACCGAAGCGCCCCCAGCTGCATCTCGTGTCCAACACCGTCATCACCTCCTGGACCGACGACGAAGCGACCGCGATCAGCGACCTGGTGTTCTTCCAGCGCGGCGGCTCGGGCTGGGCGGTGAAGATCGTCGGCCACTACCATGACACCCTGCGTCGCACCGATGGTGCGTGGCGGTTCCAGCGCAGGGTCACGACGTTCCTGGCGTAGGTCGTCCTCCACGCGCGCGTCGGTCGGTGTCTGACGTCCCGTCGGCTCCCTGCGTTGGGTGGAATCGCCCACGACCAGTTCGGCGGCGAGCTCGACTACTCGATGCATGTGCGGATCAAGTTCGAGGACGGCACCGAGACCGAGATCGTCCACCGCTGGACCAAGCGGGCCAAGGTCGGCAGTCTTCGTGTCGGTGGACGAGGTGCCGGTCCGGTACGACCCCAGCGACCACTCCAAGGCCATCATCGACATGCCTGCGCTCGAAGCCGCGCATGCACAGAAGATGGCCGAAGCGAATGCGACGTTGAAGCGCTACGACGACGAGCGGATCGCTGTCCCTTCTCGCGGGAGTTGCCCCGCGTCCCGGCGATTCTGCTCTGAGTGGAGTGTTCTCGCTGAATGTGCTGTCGGGGTCACCCTAGACGTACGCTTCCACGCCCGACAGCTTGCACCTCACCCGGGCAGTTCCGTTTGACGCCGCATCAGCAGCCGCGGACCTCCGAGCCACGCCGCCTCGCACCGCCAGGCGGAGAACGCGGTGGCGTTCAACGCCCTCAGATATTCAACAACCTCGGGCCCGCTATGGGATTGCGTATTCGAAGCCGTACCGCTGCCCTGGAAAGCACAGAGTCGGTCGGCCGGGCAAAAACCACAGCCGGGAGCTGTCGTGCCGGTGTCCGGCGGCAACCATAAACCCTCTCTATCTCTTTCGTCCCGACCGCCAGCACCCGGTGTTCCGAGTCCTGAGAGCATCATTCGGAAGGAATGCACCGCGTGGTGAATTTGACCCCCGTCACTACCGGCACTGACCAGAGGCGCGCTGGCGCCCGCACCCGATCGGCCGCACGGACCCGCTGCCCGCCCGGCTCGCCGGGACCCCGCGCGCCGCCCACGAATCCCCCCGCTCCTGCCAGGGCACGCTCGTCAACCTCGCCCTGGGCTACGGCGGACACTCCGACCTGCTCTCGGCGATACGCGCCCTCGTCCACGAGGTACGCACCGGCAGTCCGGGAGAGGTGACGCAGGAGTCGCGGGAATGGCACCTGGCCACCGCGGGCCAGTCCGACTCCGAGCTGATCATCCGCGCTTCCGGCGGACGGCGCAGTTCCGGATTCCTGCTGTGGCAGGCGGCACTGGCCGAGTACTGGTTCACCGACCGGCTATACCCCGACTTCGCACGCGCCGGTCATTGAACTTTCGGCGGCTGTCCATGGGATCCGTTCAGACGCCTTTCGGTAGATCGGGCACTCCGACAGATGCGGTATCAATCGAAAAGAATGGATTTATCGCTATGCGCGGTTTCGATGGCCGGACAAGGCAATTTCCCGAACTGATCGCTCGCGTACATTGCGATCTCGAATCAGTCGAATCGGGCGATCAGGGAACCGGCGGGGAAAGGTCCATCCAGGGGACTCTTGATGTCCTGTGGCCGCGCGAATATGCGGATGATTCACCGTACGGAAGATTTCTGTCCATGCTTCGGGCGGAACGTGAAATCGGCCACGCGTCGAGCCTTCAGTCCTCCGGGACATATGATCCGAGTTCTGCGTTACGCGAGGCACGCAACGGGGGTTGGCTGGCTGACGAGCCCACCGCGCGGTGGACATCCGCGGTTATCGAAATGGCCGAGAACGGAATAATGCTCAATAACGCGGTGGTTCGCGCACGCAGTTACCCCGAGGCTGCGTACGATACCGACTGGCAGTCAACGGCGGAAGTCTGGCCCAGCCCGGTACGCACGGCCTCCGACAAGGCGGGCGAAATTTTTACACTGGCGCGCTCTGGCGCCAATGAGGGGCGCAGCACAAAATCCAAGATCGCCGAGTGCCTGCACCCGGCCTGGCGGGAAGTCACCCGCACCTACAGATTGCGTGGGTTCAACGCCATTCCGGTTGTCGCGCTCGGTAGTCATGGATTTGGATTGCAGTCCCTCGCGGCCGTGAGCTGGGAGGCAGACTATATCGCCATGCTCCTGAACATGTTCTACCTTGAGTACAATATCGACACTCTAGGAGGAATCGAGGGCAACCGTGTCATGGCAGATCTATCTCACGCGTTGGACTACCCCGATCTTCCTTACGATTTACGGCTCCGGAGGTTGCATATTACCTGCGACATGGCCTTTTTCGATGCCAAGCGAAGGTCAGAATCACTCTTCGAGAAGGCGCCCACCGCAGGGGTCGATGCGTGGGTCTTCAGAAATCGGGACCTGTGGCGCGACTTCAAGGCGGCAGACAGTTCGATGTGGGGGCACTATCTCTCTTACGCCGAGGGCTACGCGGGACGCAACGACCTCATGATATCCGGCCTCACCGCCGACTGGACAGATATCGGACCGGATCTGCGATATTCGGAAAGTGGCAACAGTGTGCTCACCATGACTCGCGGATCAATTATCTGTTCAGACCTGCTTGAAGCCTACGAAAGAACAGTGTGGATGCTCAACGACCACTGGACCAGTGACGGCGACATCAAGTCGGAACGTTACACCGGATGTGTCATTGCCACTGGTGTTGGCATATGGGCGGCAACGGACCATCGTCACGACATATGGAGGTACTATGCACTCGCCTTTGATGCTTGCGAAGATGCTAGTCGAAGAGATCTCCGCAGAGTTGTCGGCCTCCTCGCCGACTGCTACACGGAATCGTTTGCTCCCACTGAACCGGATGATTTCTCGACGCTCCCCGTGCCCCGATCTGCACTGCGCTTTGATGTATCAGTGAAAGGTCGGCTGTACGAAGGCGAGGTAATGCTCCATCAGGCATTAGTCCAATTTGTCCGAAACGGGTGCATGCCGATGAGCGTGATCGACAACCTGATTGTATTTCCCATGCTCCTCCGACAGGGATGCATCACTCCGGAAGTGTTTCTCGACTGTATGGATCGGAACTACTGCACAAACGCCGCAGCGATCGCCCGCACGCTTCACATCAATAATTTCGACCGGCAGGTCGGTGTCGCGCTCGCCGCACTCGTCATGGAGCAGTGGTGGAGCGGTATCTTCTATGCCATGGGCGTGGGAAGCCTCATCGAAGCCCAACCAGGACGAGTCGCGCACGACCGCTCGCACGAGTAAGGGCCGCCAGGCGTGCACTTCGAGGAGCTTCCTGCCGAGGACCGCGCTGTCGGTGGTGGCGGCGATGCCGGGTCGGCGGTGGTCGGCGAAGGTGATCTCCGGCTCGATGCGCTCAGGTGGGGAGATGGGCGCCGGGTCCAATTCCTGACACCCGGCGGCTCGGCTTGCAGCAAGCTCCTTACTCGCCCTCAGAACGCCTCCAGAAGTTGAACGTCGAGTAGTCGTTCTCCGCGACCTCGGCGATCATCTTCTGGAGCGTGCGCCGGCCCGTCGGATTCAGCAGTTGCGCGACCTTCTTGCCGGGGATGTTCGCGCCGTAGAAGTAGCTGCTCTGCAGGAACGAGGACTGCGAGCCGGCGCCGTTGACCATGTCGGTCCACTTCTCTTCGGCGGCGGGGTCGGTCTCGATGACGTCTTGGCCGCGCTCGCGGGTGTGGATGAGAGCGGCGGTGACGAAGTCGACCTGGTCGCCGGAGTAGCGGGGGTTGTTGCCTAGGGCGCCGTGCGGGCCGCCGGGGAAGAAGAAGTTGGGGAAGCCGGACGCCGTGATGCCTAGGTACGTGCGCGGCCCCTCCGCCCAGTACTCCTCGAGCGCGAGCCCGTTGCGGCCGCGTACGCCTAGGCGCTTGAGTGCACCGGTGCCGAAGTCGTAGCCGGTTGCCCAGATGATGATGTCGAACTCGCGCTCGCGCGCTCCACCCGCCGTCTCGATCCCCGTCCCGGTGATGCGGGTGATCGGGGTCTCCTTCAGGTCCACGAGGGAGACGTTCGGCTTGTTGTAGGCCTCGTAGTAACCGGTGCCGAAGGGGGGACGTCGTCCGCCGTAGCCGTGGTCCTTCGGGATCAGTTTGTCCGCCGTCTGCGGGTCATCGACGATACCGCGGACCTTTCGGGCGATGAACCGGCACCATTCCTCGTTCACAACCGGGTTCGTCGTCATGTCCATGTAATGCTCGGACAGCTTGGTGAAGCCAGGGCCGTTCCACCGCAGCTCGTAGAACTCCTCGCGCTGCTCCGGGGTGTCGTCCAGGCCCGAACGCTTGGTGATCTTGTGCAGGAAGCCGGACGGCGAGCGGTCCAGTTTCGTGCGGATGGAGTCGAAGTTCGCCTTGAGCTCGGCCTGCTCGTCGGGGGTGATCGGTGCGTTGTTGAGGGGGGTGAGCCAGTCGGCGGTCTTCTGGTAGACCGTCAGATCGGCCACGTCGTCCGCGATCGCGGGAACGATCTGCACTCCGCTGGATCCGGTGCCGACCACGGCCACGCGCTTGCCCCGGAAGTCGACGGGCGTCTTCGGCCACTGGCCGGTGTGGTGCTGTTCACCGCGGAAGTCCTCGCGTCCCGGGAAGTCCGGGATGAACGGTACGGAGAGGATGCCGGTCGCCGCGACGACGAAACGTGACCGCCACTGGGAGCCGTGTTCGTCATCGGCGCGGACTGTCCACGTGCCGGACGGCCCGTCGTAGACCGCTGAGGTCACCTTGGTGCCGAAGCGGATGTCGCGCCGCAGGTCGAAGCGGTCGACGACGTGGTTGAAGTAGCGTTCGATCTCCGGCTGGCCGGCGAACCTCTCCGACCACTCCCACTCCTCCCACAGCTCCTTCGAGAACAGGTAGCCGTAGGTGTAGCTCTCGGAGTCGAAGCGCGCCTCGGGGTAGCGGTTCCAGAACCACGTGCCGCCCACGCCGTGCCCCGCCTCGAGCAGCAGCGCGGAGAACCCGGCTTCGCGGGCCCGATAGAGCTGGTAGATGCCGGTGACGCCGGCGCCCACGATCAGGACGTCGACGTCCGTGCCCCGGTGCCCTGCCGCTGCGCTCATCTGGACCTGCCTTCTCACGTGTGCGCGGATTGCCCATGACGATCAGAGAGTAGTATTCTCAGCCTACGCGAGGAAGGTTCTCGAATTTCGGATCGATGACCGAAGGAGTCCCCGGATGACCGTCCCGGCCAGGGTGCTGGTGGTGGGTGCGGCCGCGTCCGGGCTCGCGACAGTGGAAGCGTTGCGGCGCAAGGGATACGCGGGCGGGATCACCGTGCTCGGTGACGAGCCGCACACGCCCTACGATCGGCCGCCGCTGTCCAAGCAGGTCCTCTCCGGCCAGTGGGAGCCGGCCCGAACCGCGCTGCGTACGCCCGAGGTCCTCGCTGGCCTGGACGCCGAGTTCGTGCCCGGGGACGCGGCGATCGCACTGGATCCGGCGACGCGGACGACGCGGACGGTGCGGACGGAGCGTGGCCGGGAGCATCGGGCGGACGCGATCGTGATCGCCACGGGGATGCGCGCGCGGGTGCTTCCGGGACAGCGAGACCTGTCCGGAGTGCATGTTCTGCGCACGCTCGACGACGCGCTGGCCCTTCGCCAGGATCTGCTGACCTGCGCGCGGCTCGTGGTCGTCGGCGAGGGCGTCCTCGGCGCCGAGATCGCGGCCACCGCGCGGAAGCTGGGCCTGGATGTGACCATGACCGGGCCGCAGCCTGCGCCGATGGCACTGCAGGTGGGCCCGCTGGTGTCGGGATTGCTGGCGGAGCTGCACAGCGAGCAGGGCGTGCGATTGCGACTCGGGATCGGCGTCGTGGGGCTGACCGGTGAGCACGGCCGCGTCGCTGGAGTGAAGTTGGCCTCGGGCGAGACGCTGCCGGCCGACGCGGCGGTGGTCGCGATCGGCGCGTCCCCGGCCACGGAGTGGCTGGCCGACAGTGGCCTGCGACTCGACAACGGAGTGGTCTGCGATTCCCGCTGTCGTGCTGCGGATGGGATCTACGCGGTCGGCGACGTCGCCCGCTGGCATCACGAGGGGCTCGGCCGGCTGATCCGCCTGGAGAACCGGACGAACGCCACGGAGCAGGCGCAGTTGGTCGCCGGGGCGATCCTCGGCGAGGACCGGCCGTACCTGCCGGTGCCCTACTTCTGGACCGATCAGTACGACGCGAAGATCCAGGTCCACGGCATGCTGCCGATCGGCGCCGAGGTGGACGTCGTCGACGGCGACGTCTCGGCCCGGCGCTTCGTCGCGCGGTATCGCAGCGACGGCGTGGTCACCGGCGTCCTCGGCTGGAACATGCCCAAGCAGGCCCGGCTGCGCCGGCAGGAGGTCGTGGACGCGGCCGCCGCCGTCCTCTGAACTGCTCCGAAAAGCCCCGCCCGCCGAACCGATCGATCGAAACAGGAGAGCACTGATGAAGGTCGTCGTCGACACGGATAAGTGCGTTGCCGCCGGGAACTGCGTGGCCGCCGCCATGGACGTGTTCGACCAACGCGACGAGGACGGCATCGTCGTGCTGCTGAACGAGTACCCGCCGGCCGAGCTCGCCGAGGACGTGCGTAACGCGGCGGCGATCTGCCCCGCGCTGGCCATCCGCATCGAGGACTGATCGAGGGCTGACGGCGTCACCCACCACCCGTTCCACCCCCCCCGGAGGAGATAACCATGGCCGAGACGGACACCAGCCCGGCTGCCGCCGACGCGCAGGTACCCCAGTTTCCGACGCCCAGGTCCGCCAAATGCCCCTTCGCCCCGCCGAGCGACCTGCTCGCCCTCGGCGACGAAAAGCCCCTGGCCAAGGCGGAGATCTGGGACGGCAGCACCCCGTGGCTCATCCTGGGCCACGCCGCGCAGCGCGCGATCCTGGCCGACCCGCGCGTGAGCGTGGACGAGCACCGGCCCGGATTCCCGTTCCCCACCCGGACGATGGCCGAGACGCTCGAGCACCGGCCGCTGACGATCTTCAACGCCGACGGGGCCGATCACGCCCGGTTCCGGCGGATGATGACGGCCCCGTTCACCCGCAACCGGATGGAGCGGCTCCGTCCGGCCATCCAGCAGATCACCGACCAGCTCATCGACGAGATGCTCGCCGGGCCGAACCCGACCGACCTGGTGAAGGCACTCTCGCTGCCGCTGCCCTCGCTGATGATCTGCGAAGTGCTCGGCGTTCCGTACGCGGACCACGAGTTCTTCCAGGAGCACGCCGAGGTCGCGACCAACACCGAGCTGACCGGCGAGCAGAGCCGCGCGTCCCAGCAGGCGCTGGGCGGCTACCTGGCCAAGTTGCTGATGGCCAAGATGGAGACGCCCGGCGACGACGTGCTCACCGACTTCGCCGAGCGGATCAAGGCGAAGGAGCTGGAGCTTCCCGACGCCGTCATGCTCTGCATGGTGCTGCTCATCGCCGGGCACGAGACCAGCGCGAACATGATCACGCTCGCCACGGCCGCGCTGCTGGAGAGCCCGGAGCAGCTGGCGCAGCTGCAGGCGAATCAGGACCCGCAGTTCATTGCGGGCGCGGTCGAGGAACTGCTGCGCTACCTGACGATCGCGCACCTCGGCCAGCGGCGGATCGCGCTCGAGGACATCGAGATCGAGGGCGAGACCATCAAGGGCGGCGAGGGCATCGTCGTCCCGCTGGCAGCAGGCAACTGGGACCCGATCGCGTTCCCCGAACCCGACCGCCTCGACCTGACCCGCGAGGCGCGGCACCATCACGCGTTCGCCTGGGGAGTGCACCAGTGCCTCGGCCAGCAGCTCGCCCGCATCGAACTCCAGGTCGTCTACGGCACGCTCTACCGCCGGATACCGACCCTGCGCCTCGCGGTCAGCCGGGACGAGCTCAGGTTTCGAGGCGACTCGCTGGCCTACGGCGTGTACGAGCTGCCGGTCACCTGGTAACCGGAATATCCACTCGTGAGTGACTTCGGGTTCGAAGGGCGCGTCGCGGTCGTCACCGGCGCCGGGCGCGGCATCGGCCGGGCTTACGCCCGGCTGCTCGCGCAGCGCGGTGCGCGCGTGGTCGTCAACGACCTCGGGGGATCGGCGGCGGGGGAGGGGACCGACGCCGGTCCCGCGCAGGCGGTGGTGAAGGAGATCCTCGCCTCCGATGGTGATGACGGCCGGGCCGCCGCCGACACCAACGACGTGTCCACGGCCGTCGGCGGCGCCTCGGTCATCGAGACCGCGATCGAGCGCTTCGGCCGGATCGACATACTCATCGCCAACGCCGGGATCATCCGGTGGGGCGGCCTGCCGGTCGTCGATCTGGAGAGCCTCGAACGTCACCTGGCCGTCCACCTCCTCGGCTCGTTCAACACGCTCCGCGCAGCCTGGCCGCACTTCGTCGAGCAGCAGTACGGACGCGTCGTGCTGACGACTTCGAGCGGCATCCTCGGCCGGGCCGACAACCTGTCCTACGCGGCGGCGAAGGCGGGCGTGATCGGCCTGGCCCGCAGCGCGAAGCTGGCCGGGGCGCCGCATGGAATCAAGGTCAACGTGATCGCCCCGGCGGCGCAGACCCGGATGGCCGGAGGTGAGCCCCCGGATGACGCGGAGGCCGTTGCCGGACAGCCGTTCCTCCCTTCGGACGCGGTCGCACCGATGGCGGCCTTCCTAGCTCACGAGACTTGTCCGGTCAGCGGGGAGATCTACACGGCCGGAGCCGGTCGTTTCGCAAGGCTCTTCATCGCCTCGACCGAGGGCTACGTGCATCGGGACGGACCGGCCAGCATCGAGGACGTCGCAGAGAACTGGGACGCGATCAACGACGAGGCCGGCTACGACGTCCCGACTGACCTGATGGACTGGTCGGCATCGTTCCTCAAGCACCAGCTCAGGCCCCGTTGATGCCAAACATAAGGAAAACCGACCGAATCGAGCCCGGGATCCTGGCGATGCTCGACCGGCTGGCCCGCTGGGATTGCACGAATGTCGCGACGGTCCGGGCCTCGTACGCGGCTGTCAGCGCGGCCCCGGTGCCCCCGGATCCGCGCGTCAAGCGGACGGACGCGCTCATCCCCGGCATCGACGGACGACCCGACGTATCAGTGCGCTGGTACCGACCGGCCGACGAGGAGACCGACACTGACGAAGCGTTGCCCTGCCTGCTCTGGCTGCACGGCGGCGGCTACATCATGGGCACGCTGGACGAGAACGACGACCGCCTGGACCGAATGGTGATCGAGCTCGGCTGCGCGGTCGTGTCAGTGGACTGGCGATTAGCCCCTGAACATCCATACCCGGAAGGCCTGGACGACGCGGAGACGGCGTGGCGTCGGATCACCGAGGCTCCCGCAGCGTACGCCGTAGACCCGGACCGACTGGTCGTTGCCGGAGCGAGCGCGGGAGCGGGCCTGGCTGCCGCGCTTTGCCTACGTCTGCGCGAGATCGACGTACCGCAGCCGGCATTGCAGCTACTTATCTATCCCATGCTCGACGACCGCGAGCTGACCACGTCGATTCGTGCGAGCGAGGATCCAGGGCACTGGGGACTCTGGAACCTCGCCGCCAATCGGCTGTGCTGGGCGGCGTATCTAGGAACACTGGCGGGAGCCGAGGTCCCCCCGACCGCCGCCCCCGCTCGCGCCACAGACCTAAGCGCCCTCGCCCCCGCCTTCCTCGCGATCGGCGACGTGGACGCGTTCCTAGGCGAGAACCTCGACTACGCCGCCCGCCTGTCGAACGCGGGCGTGCCGACCGAGCTGCACGTCTACCCCGGCGTCATCCACGGCGGCTTCGGCGCACGCCCGAGCACGCCACGTACCGCGCAACTCCTGCGCGACGTATACGGCGCGCTCGCCATGGCGTTCTCAGCGCGGCAATCACAGATCGTGAGCTGAAGTCCGGTTCTGCCACACAGAGAGCACGCGTATCGCACGCCCGTTCCGGCGGATCCGCCCCGACGAAAGCGGCAGCCACCTCAGACCCGCGCTGTACGTGTCGAGCACGTGGCGAGAACGTCGAGAGGAATCGAGCCGGAGGTCGATTCGACAACAATTGCCCCGACCCCGCTACCCCAAGTCGACAGCTTGCCGAGGCCGACCCCGCGCACCTCGTTGCGGCGAATACGATGGCTTCACAGGACATTGCGAACCACCACGCCGAGCAGGATTCCACCTGCGTCGGCGTTATTGTCGCCCTAGAGGATGCCGGAAATGACGAGGAGGCAGTCGATTCCCGCGCAGAAGACGGCCACCAGCACTCGCACGGGCAGCGGCTCGCGAAATTCGGTGCGATCCACGTGCGTAGTGATCGCTGTAGCAGTTCGCGTCATAAAGCATTTATCCGATGCTTTTGACGTGTTCGTGGGTCCCGGGTTCGGGTTGGCGGTTGGTGGTTGGCCTTCCTACGTTCCGGTGTTCCGCTGCGCTCCACGCCGGACCTCGTACGGCGGGCGTCGTCCTCCCTCCGGTCGTCCTCCACGCGCACGGTGGCCTGTGGGTGAGGTCGCGTCGGCTCCCTGCGCGGGTGTGATGGTGAGGAACATCAAGATCAAAAGCGCCTCCGGCGGACCGGCTCAGAGAGCATCGGGGGAGGCTGGTCGTGCTGGGGTTCGCGCGTGGTGGGGTTTTACCCCGTGGTGGCTGTCGCCGGTCGGGTCGCTCTCCTCGCCTGGCACCGGAGGCGACCAGGGAACCTGCCGGGGGTGCAACAGGCGGCAGGGTTCGTGGATGCTGAATTTAACATTCGCCTGTTGCACCCCCGGCAGAACCCCTGGTAGGGCTGCGCCTGCCAGGCGAGGAGAGCGACCCGACCTCAGCCGGACGACTGTGCGCTGCGCTCGGGCCGGGCAGTGGTCCCGCCGCCTGGTGCCGATGGAGCTGGAGGATATTAACTCGCAACTTCGCGTGTCGCGGCTCGCTCGTATGGTAAGGGTCGATCCTGATGTTCGTGATCACGTCGTGGCATCGCGCTTTACCTCGATAGCATCGCATTCGGACGAGGAACCGCCGTGTCTGAGCGTAGGCGTATTCACCTCAGTCTTCTCTGACGGCCCGACGAACAGGACCACGGCCGTGGCAGATCTGGCGGGCAATCGTATGGGCCCGCAGGCTCATGACCTGGTCGAAACCGGAGCGCCTCAACGAAATTGCCGCGCTACCATATGGAGGCCCGGCGACACGCGGAGTTGCGAGTTAATATCCTCCAGCTCCGATGTGAAATTCCACTTCCGGAGACGCCCTCCGCTTCCGGTGCGTCCTGTTGGTGTCGCTCGCGGTTAAATTTCACATCCACGCCGGCCCGTCACGGACACTCAATTGATCAACGACCGGCAGGCCTGAACGGTTCCCGGAACTGACGTCTCATCAGGGAACCCGGAGGATCACTGGTTCGTTGATCAAGTAAGTGGAGCGTTCCGAACCCGGCGTCCAGTGCGGAATTTCACCTCGGCCCAGGACCTGTCGGGTCCACGGTTAAATTTCACATCGCAAGCCGAGCGGACGACACCCGGGCCCAGCGCAGCGCACAGTTCTCCGGCTGAGGTCGGGTCGCTCTCCTCGCCTGGCAGGCGTAGCCCTACCAGGGGTTCTGTCGGGGATGCAACCGGCGAATATTAAATTCAGCATCCACGAACACTGTCGCCGGTTGCGCCCCCGGCAGGTTCCCTGGTCGCCTCCGGTGCCAGGCGAGGAGAGCGACCCGACCGGCGACAGCCACCACGGGGTAGAACCCCACCACACGCAAACCCCAGCACGACCAGCCTCCCCCGATGCTCTCTGAGCCGGCCCGCCGGAGGCGCTTTTGACCTTGATGTCCCTCACCACGACACCCGCGCAGGGAGCCGACGCTACCTCACCCACGACCCGACGTGCGCGTGGAGGACGACCGGAGGGAGGACGACATTCGCCGTACGAGGTCCGGCGTGGAGCGGAGCGCAGCACCGGAACGTAGGAAGGCCAACCATCAACCGTCAACCCGGAACCCACAGACACGTCAAAAGCACCGTCTATCCGTGTCAGTGCGTCTGCGCCTGGAGGTTGAGCGCGATGTCGGTTAGCAGGTCCTCCTGGCCGCCGACGAGCTTGCGCCGACCTGCCTCGATGAGGATCTCGCGAGCGTCCACGCCGTACCTCGACGCGGCCAGCTCCGCGTGTCGCAGGAAGCTGCCGTAGACGCCGGCGTAGCCGATCGTCAGGGTCTCGCGGTCGACGCGCACCGGCCGGTCCTGCAGCGGACGTACGAGGTCGTCCGCTGCGTCTTCGAGGGCTGACAGGTCACAGCCGGTCTTCCAGCCCTTGAGGTTCGCGACGGCGACGAAGGCCTCGATCGGGGTATTTCCCGCTGCCGCGCCGTGGCCCGCTAGCGAGGCGTCCACGCGCCATGCGCCCTCCTCGAACGCGGCCACCGAGTTGGCGACGGCGAGCGAGAGGTTTTCGTGCGCGTGGATTCCGATCTGCGTCGACGGATCGAGGACCGCGCGGTACGCACGTACTCGCTCGCGGACGTCGTCAGTGGTCAGGCGGCCGCTGGAGTCGGTGATGTACACGCAATGCGCGCCGTAGGACTCCATGAGCTGCGCCTGCTTGGCCAGTTCCGCGGGCCCGATCATGTGGCTCATCATCAGGAATCCCGAGACGTCCATCCCGAGCGAGCGCGCCTCCGCGATGTGCTGCGCGGACACGTCGGCCTCGGTGCAGTGCGTGGCCACGCGCACCGAGCGCACTCCCAGCGCGTGTGCACGCCGCAGTTCGGTGATCGTGCCGACGCCCGGGAGTAGCAGGGTCGTGATGACCGCGCGTTCGGTGTTCGCGACCGCGGCCTCGATCCACTCCCAGTCGGTATGGCTGCCCGGCCCGTAGTTGAGGCTCGACCCGGCGAGACCGTCGCCGTGACTGATTTCGATGGCTGCTACGCCCGCCTGATCTAGGGCGCGCGCGATGGCTCCGACTGTGGCGGGGGTGATCTTGTGTCGGATGGCGTGCATGCCGTCTCGGAGGGTGACGTCCTGGACGTAGATCTCTGCCGCAGCAGTCATGACAGGCCCACCTCTACCTTCGGTCGTTCGGCGATCCGTTCGGCGACGCGCATCGCGGCCGAGGTCATGATGTCGAGGTTGCCCGCGTACGCAGGCAGGTAGTGCGCCGCGCCCTCGACCTCGAGGAACACGGTCGCCTTCCAGGACACGGCGGCGTCCTCGGCGATCAGGATCGCGACGTCGGACCGCTCGACCGGGGTGAACTGCACCTCCTGCGCGAGGCGGTATCCGGGCACGTACGTCGCCACCTCGGCGACCATCTCGCGTACGGAGGCGCGTACGGCGTCGAGGTCCGCGTCCCCGATCAGGCAGTAGACCGTGTCCCGCATGATGAGCGGCGGCTCGGCCGGGTTGAGGATGATGATCGCCTTGCCACGCTGCGCGCGCCCGACGGTCTCGATGGCGTGCGCGGTCGTCTCGGTGAACTCGTCGATGTTCGCTCTAGTGCCTGGTCCGGCGGACTTGGAGGACACCGACGCGACGATCTCCGCGTACGGGACGTCGGTCACCCGCGCGATCGCGGCCACGATGGGGATGGTGGCCTGTCCGCCGCAGGTCACCATGTTGATGTTCGGCGCGTCGAGGTGCTCGTCGAGGTTCACCGGCGGGATCACGAAGGGGCCGAGCGCGGCCGGCGTCAGGTCGACCAGGCGGCGTCCGAAGGGAGCAAGCAAGCGGGCGTTCGCGACGTGTGCGGCGGCGCTTGTGGCGTCGAGGATGATCTCGACGTCGTCGAACTCGGGCATCGCGATCAGCCCTTTGACGCCCTCCGAGGTGGTCGCGATCCCCATGCGCGCCGCGCGGGCGAGCCCGTCGGATGCGGGGTCGATACCCACCATGGCGGCGACGCGGAGGGTCTCGGAGCCGCGCAGGATCTTGATCATCAGGTCGGTGCCTATGTTTCCGGAGCCGACGATCGCGACTCCTACGGTTTTAGTCGTCACTGTCTCCGTCATTCTTGTCAATCCTTCTCTGAGAAGCGCGCCGTCACGGTCCCGAGCGGCGCGATGACGGCTTCGAAGACGTCGCCGGGCTCGGCAGCCACCATCGGTCCGAGCGCGCCGGAGAGCACTAGGTCACCGGCGCGCAGCGGTGTTCCGACCTCGATCAGCGTCGTAGCAAGCCAGGCGAGTGCGTTGAGCGGATCGCCGAGGCAGTCGCGGCCCGATCCCTGGGAGACGACCTCGCCGCCACGTCGCATCGTCATCGTCACGTCTACGGGTTCGAAGACATCGAGCGTCGTCCCCTGCGCCCCGATCACGAATACGCCCGACGACGCGTTGTCCGCGACCGTGTCCGTGATTCCGATGCGCCAGTTGGCAATGCGGCTGTCGACGATCTCGATTGCGGGATACGCGAGCGCGACTGCGGCACGGATCGCGGCGGGGTCGGACGCTTGCACGACATCGTCGATATCGCTCGCGAGGAGGAACGCCATTTCCGCCTCGGCCTTCGGCTGGAGCAGTCGGCTGAGCAGCGGGATCTCGGCGCCGTCCGCGTACCGCATATCGTCGAACAGGACGCCGAAATCCGGCCGGTCCACGCCGATCTGCCGCTGAACGGCCGGTGACGTGAGTCCGATCTTGCGGCCCACGATCCGGGCCCCGGCTGCGAGTCGCCGCTCGGTGAGCCGGTACTGGACCTGGTAGGCGGCGTCGATGTCGTCGGGTCCAAGTAGATCGGCGACGGGTGCGCAGGCGACGCCGGTTAGGGCGGCGACGCTGAGCCGCTCGGCCGCCGCCTCTATGGAGCCCTGAATAACGGTCATGCGTCGCCCCGGCTCAGGAACTCCAGCACACGACGGTCGAACTCTTCCCGCTGTTCCCACTGCGGCCAGTGCCCCGCCCCCTCGATGAGCTGGAACTCCCCAGCCGGGATGCGTTCGGCCATGTCGAGCCCTGCTTTAGCCGGTCCAGAGGGATCGTCGCTGGTCCAGATGACGAGCGTCGACGCGGTGATCGACGCCAGCTCCGCGTCAGTTATCAGATTCCTGCGACGTATTTCAGGATCTTGCAGACAGAGGATGTGCTGCATGGACTTCGCGAACCCCGGCCTGCCGTACACCCCACGACGAATCGCCACGAGCTCATCGGTGACCGACTTCGGGTCCGCCATCAGCCACTCCAGCCGCACTCGGATCCGTTCCTCGCTCGGATCGTCGGCTGCCGCCTGGCTCAGGGAACGGATACGCTCCATGACCTCCGGCGTGGCCATCGTCCCGCCAGGCGTGTTGAGTACGAGTCGGCCGACGCGGTCGGGATAGCGCGCCGCGAACTTGATCGCGACCCAGCCGCCGAGGGACTCGCCGCTGAGGTGGGTGCGCTCGATGCCAAGTGCGTCCATGAGACCGATCAGATGGCTGATGTAGTCATCGATCTCGAGGTCTGAGTTAGCGGTCGTCGTCCAGCCGTGGCCGGGGTAGTCGTACGCGATGACGCGGTATCCGGCTCCGACGAGCGCGCGAAGGTTCTTCGCGAAGGCCTCGAGGTGGCCTCCGGTCCCGTGCATGAGGATGAACGGTGTCCCCGTGCCGGCCTCTAGGACGCGTGTGGACCACGGCCCGACCTGCACATGCCTGATCGAGTAGTCCAAGCCCGCAAGTTCGTTCCAGACCGTATTCACAAGACCCTTTCCGCAACGGTCGCCGGTGCCAGGTCGGGCGCCCCGATCGCGAGGTCGAATCCCCGGATCATGTCCGACGCGGCGTACGCGCTGCTAGCCCCGCCGACGATCCGGTCCGGGCGTACTAAGACCACTGACTCGGCGTGCGCGTCGAACCACCGTTTGAGCGAGCCGTCGAGGTCTCCGACGATCAGCACACTGCCATCGTCGTCCGGTGTGCCTTCCTCCCAGCCGAGTTGCACGGCGGGCCGGGCCGCGACCAGACGTACGCCGGCCCGGTCCAGGCGGCGCCGCGCGTCCTCGTCGAGGATCGCGCGCGGGTCGTTGTTCCACGCGATGAGTGCGAACCACGGGCCCAGGGCGTCGTCGAGCTTGACCGACGACGTCGCACGCGTGCTCACCGTCGGCTGGATGAACAGTCGGCCGACGGGGGTCGGATCGCTCAGCGACCCGACCCGGGTCAACGCGCCGTTCGTCATGGTGGGCATCGGCTTGAACCTCATCTGCACGATGTAGCTCTTGGCGCGCGGGACCGCCGAGAGCGCGCGGAAAATGACGTTGCGCGCGGCTGCGGCGGCCGGGTTGGTGATGGAGACCAGTCGGCCGACCCAGGTGGAGAGCTGGATCATCGCGCGGACGTGGTCCCGGCGCTCCGCCTCGTAGCTGGCCAGCAGTTCGTCGCCCCCAGCCTCCGCCTCACCGCTACCGCCGCGCACGGCCATCGCGAGCTTCCAGGACAGGTTGAGCGCGTCGCGGATGCCGCTGTTGTACCCCTGCCCCTGCCAGACGGGCATGACGTGCGCCGCGTCGCCGATCAGGAACACGCGGCCGGAGTGGAAGTGTTCTGCCATCCGCGAGTGGTGCGTGTAAACGCGCTGGCGGATCAGCTCGACCGGCGCGTCCCGGGGCACGAAGGGTTCGAGCAGGGCCCTGACGAACTCGTCGGTCATCGCAATAGCCTCGGTCTCGCCCGGCTTGAGCATGAACTCGAAGCGGCGGATGCCGTGCGGGATGCTGATGGACACGTAAGGCCGCCGTGGGTCGGCGCACACGTACGCGCCGGGGCGGCCGAGCGGGTCGTTGCGGATGTCGATCACGAACCAGTCCGCTTTGGCCGACAGGCCCGCGAACTCGAAGCCGAGGCTCCTGCGGGTGGAACTGCGTCCGCCGTCGGCTCCCACTGCGTACGCGGCCCGGACCGTGTGCTCTCCGTCCGAGGCCGCGATCGTGAGCTCGACGCCGTCCTCGTCCTGGCACAGGCCTGTGACCTGCGAGGACCAGTGGACGTCGACCGCCGGCCCGAAGCGTTCGAGGCCCTCGAGCAGCACCCGGTCGGCGAGCGGCTGGACGAAGCCGTTGCGTCGGGGCCAGCCGAATTCCGCGGTCGGCGGGGCGAGCCGGGCCAGGTCGCGGTGCTTGCGATCGACGAAGACGAGCAGTTGATGCGGGACGGTGTGCGGCAGCAGCGCGTCGACGAGCCCGGCCGTCTGGAACGTCCGCAGCGTCTCGTCGTCCATGCCGACGCCGCGCGGGAAGTCGATGAGCTCTGATTCGGCCTCGAAGACGCAGACCCGCAGGCCGTGAATGCCGAGCAGGTTCGCGAGCATCAGGCCGGTCGGCCCGGCCCCGATCACGGCGACATCGATCGCGTGACGATCGTCCGGGTGACGGGAATCGGTGGGGCCAGGAGTGGTGAGCATCGGCATCCTTGTGCACTATTTGCTCTAGTGGTATTCACTAACTGCTCAAGGAGGCTAGTGGGCGGCACCGGGGGCGTCAAGCGGAAGACAGGCCGCGAGGGTTATCCTCGAAAGGGACTGTGGGAGAGGTGAGGACCGATGCCTAGGACGTCGCCGGTACCGCTCGGGGAAGCCGAGATCGCCGAAGCGCTCACCGCGCTGGACGGCGGCTGGACCCGCCGAGGAGAGGAACTCGTCCGCAGCTACGAGGCGCGCGACTTCCCGGCCGCGATCCGCCTCGTGGACGACGTCGCGGTGCTGGCCGAGGAGGCCGATCACCACCCCGACATCGACATCCGCTGGCGCACGGTGACCTTCGCGCTGTGCACGCACTCGGCGGGCTCACGCATCACAGAGCTCGATGTCTCCATGGCGCGGGGAATCGACGCCGCGATCGCCGCCGCCGCGTAGGTCGGAGCGAGCTGAGCGAGCTGAGCGAAATCAGCCAGCTGAGCGAACTAATCCGCCAGCCGGAGCAGCCGCCCGACCTTGTCGGCGGCGCGCCGCATCGCCGGTCCCGCCTGGTCCGCGATGTCCTCGCGGTAGGTGATCAGGTTCAGGCAGGCGCGCGTCCCGGTCTCGCCGATCGGGATCCCGGCGGCGACGCCGTACGCCCCCGCCTCGATCTCGCCGTGGCTGCGCGCGAACCCCTGCTCGCGGGCGAGCGTCGCCGCGGCCGGCTCGTCGGGGGTGGCGGGTCCGGAGGCGAGGATCGCGTAGGCGGCCGCGCCGAGCGTGAGCGACGTGCGCATCCCGGGCCGGAACGCGATGTGGTGCGTGGCCGTCGTGGGCTCGACCAGTACGATCGCCACAGCCTCGTCGCCCTGCTCGGCGAACAGCGAGACCGTCGACTGCAGCTTGTCCGCGAGCGTCTGCATCACCGGGCGCGCGATGTCCCGCAGCGTCGGGAGGTAGGACTCGGCGAGCGTCGCCAGCCGGGCGCCGGAGGTGTAGGCGCCGTCGTGGCCGCGGGCTACGAGGCCGAAGTCGGCGAGCGTCTGCAGCAGCCGGTAGGCGATCGACCGGTGGACGGCGAGCAGTTCGCTGACCTGTTGGACGGTCAGGCCGTCCTTGGAATCGGCGATCGCCAGCAGCACGCGCAGGCCACGCGCCAGGGTCTGGTTCCCGTCACGACCCTTCGCGGGCGCAGCCGCGCTCGATTCCAGCATGCGGCTCAGCATACTCTGCACACCGCGCGCCGCCGTGGCCCGCGGATCATCTCCGCCCCCGCCTCCATCAGGCCTTCTTCGGGTCGACCGGCTCGATCCCCTCCTCGATAGCCTTGATCAGCAGCGCCGTGAACGTCGTGTAGAAGCGCGCCATCCGGATGAACCCGGTGCCGAACCACAGCCCCGGCTGTGCGGAGCGGCGCCACGTGTTGGCGTACTCGTTGTCGGCGGCCCGGCCGTAAGCCTTGTCGATCTTGGCCGCCGCGGTGCCGAGGGACGGCCGGATGTGGTTCCAGAACTGCTCGTATCCGGTGGCGAACACGATCAGCTCGACCTCGAGTTCCGAGCCGTCGCTGAAGACCGCCGTGGTCCCGTCCTTCACCTCGACCAGCTCGACACCCTGCTTCAGGTGCACCTTGCCGTCGGCGATCAGCTCGGACGCGCCGATGTTGATCTGGTAGCTGTCCCGGCCGGACATGTGGGCGCCGATGATGCCGGTGCCGTCGGGCCCCCACTCGAACTTGAAGCCGCGCGCCGCGAGCCGGTCCAACAGGTCCTTGTCATCCTGTGCGGCCAGCTTCACCAGCTTCTTCTGGATCTCGTCGGACCTGAGGTTGGGTGTCGCGTAGGCGATCTGGTCCGCGAAGTCGGCGGGGAAGGTCGAGTCCTCCGAGAACAGATGGCCGGACCAGTATTTGTGGTACGACTCGTAGCTGACGACGTAGGTCGCGCTGCGCTGCAGCATGGTGACGTCCGCACCGTGCTCGTACAGGTCGTGCACGAGCTCGTGGCCGCTGACGCCCGCCCCGACCACGAGGGCTTTCTTGCCGGAGAAGTCGGCGCCGCCCTGGAACTCGTCCGAATGCGCGACTACGCCCCGGAACGTCTCAATCCCCTTGATCGCGGGGATCTTCGGCGATCCGAACAGGCCGCCTGCCACGACGAAGTGCCGCGGGTGCAGGGTTCTGATCGACCCGTCCTCGCGGCGGATGTGGATCGTCCACTGCTGCGCGGCCTCGTCGTAGTGCCCGTTGAGGAACGTCGTGCTGGTCCACACATTGAGGTCGAGCAGCTTCGCGTACGACTCAAGCCAGTCTGCGAACTTGTCCTTGGGCGTGTGCGCGGTCCAGGTCGGCGGCAGCGGCAGATAGGGCATGTGGTCGCCGAACACGGTGCTGTGCAGGGCCAGTGACGCGTACCGCTTGCGCCACACGTCACCGATACGCGCCTCGCGATCGATCACGAGCGTCGGCACGTCGAGCGCGCCCAGTCGTGCCGCTATGGACAGGCCGTTGTGCCCGGCGCCGAGGATCAGCACGGCAGGTTCGCAGTCCTCGAACGCCGCTTGCTGACGCCGCTCGCTCGACCAGCGGGGACGGTCCGGCACGACGCCGTAGACCTTGCCGTCCCTGCGGTGGTGGCGGATCCGCTCGGGATGGTCTTGCAGGCCTATGGTCTGGGTCTGCATCATCGACGCCGCGTAGCGCTCCTCGTCGTGGATGAGGGACACGTAGCCGCGGTTGATCCGGTCCTTCGTGGTGAAGTCGAAGAACACGTGGATGCGGTCGTCCTCGGCAACCGGCGGCTGCTGGACGCTGGTCCTGACGCCGTCGAGCTCCGCAGCCTTTGCGAGGTCGAGCAGCCGTGGGACGAGCGAGTCACGACCGATGCTGTGGCTGAAGTCCCAGGTGAACGCCATGAAGTCGCGCCAGGTCGCCTCATCAGTGAACAGTTCTGTTAGGTCGGACGCGGAACTGCTCTTCAGCGCCGCCGCGAGGTCGGCCAGCCAGGCGGACGCGATATCGGCAGTGTCCTGTGCGGTGAGCTCCCTGGCCGGTCGGCGCGTCGGACCGCGTGTCGGAGTCTGCGCCGGACTGTGCAAGGTTTCTGTCATCTTCCCTGTTCTCTCCGTCGCGACCGTTCATGCTGTTCATATACTGCACACCATTCACCGTTATCCGCACGCTAGTTGCGGCGTGAGGGGCCGTCAAGTGCCGCCGCGACCCTTGACTCGCCCAGGGGGCAGGCGTAGAACGATATAACGACCGATCGGTATATAAATCAAGGACGGGTGAAGTGGCCAGGGATCTCATCGTGTCCGCGGACGGGCACATTCTGGAGCCGATGGACCTCTTCAAGACGCGGCTGCCCAAGCACCTGCGGGACCGGGGCGTCTGGGAAGAGGAGTTCGAGGTCGAGCCGCTGGTCGAGGGCGGGCCCCGGCACTACCGCAAGCTGCACACGCCGGGCTTCGAGGGCTGGACGATCTCCCGCTACCGCGAGACCACCGGGCGGATCCCCGAGGGCGACCCGGAGATGATCCTCGAGGACTTGACCGAGGACGGCGTCGACGCCTGCCTGATGCACCCGAACCTCTCGCTGTTCGGGCTGTACTCCGACGACCACGAACTCTCCATGGCGCACGCCCGCGTCTACAACGACTACCTGGTCGAGCGGATCCTGCCCTACTCGTCGCGGATCCGCCCCACCTGCCCGATCCCGATCACCGATGTCGACGAAGCGGTCGCCGAGATCGAGCGCGTCGCGCGGGCCGGATTCCGGGCGATCCTGCTGCCCGCAACCCCGCCGAAGCCCTACTGGTCGCCCGAGTACGACCGGATCTGGGCGGCCGCGCAGGCCAACGGCACGCACGTGTTCTTCCACGTCGCGACCGGGGGAGTGAAGGTCGGCAAGCCGGAGTCCTCGACGATGAGGACCGTCGTGAACATGGCCCAGAAGGTCAACGATCCGATGGACGCGAAGGGCGCTGCGGGCCGGATGATCGAGCAGTGCGTCTACGCCCCGATGGCCCCGCAGCGGATCATGGCCGAACTCATCGGCGGCGGCGTCCCCGAGCGCTTCCCGGAGTTGCACTTCGGGCTGATCGAGTTCAACGCGCACTGGCTGGTGTCGCTGATGGGCTCGATGGACAAGGCCTGGGTCATCGGAATCGGCCAGGACGCCGACTGGTGGCTCGGGATGTGGGACGGCGGTCGTCCCGCGACGGTCACCGATCAGTCTTCGATGGCCCGGCTGTTCCTGCTCAACGAGAAGTGGCCCTACCCGCTCAAGCCGAGCGAGTACGTCCGGCGCCAGTTCCACGTCTCGTTCCAGGACGACCCGACGGCCGTCGCGTGCCGGAACATCACGGGCCTGTCGACGATCGTCTGGGGCAACGACTATCCGCACGCCGAAGGCACGTTCCGCGGCAGCCAGCAGCTGATCGCCACGCAGTTCGCCGGTGTTCCGGACGCCGAGCGTGCGACCATCCTCGGCGGCACTCTCGGCGGGCTGCTCGGCTTTGAGGCCCCGGTGGCCGCTTAGTTGCGATCCGCGTCGCTCGACGCGCGCAGTCCCGCGGCGACAAGTCGCGGGACTGCCTCGCCGACCGTCTCGAAACCTTCGCCGAGCGTCAGCCCCTGAAGATGCCGGGCGTGGATGCCCTCTGCGATCACGGCTATCTTGAAGTACCCGAGGCCGAGGTAGAAGCCGAGCGGGGCCAGATCACGACCGGAGCTGCGCGCGTAATGCTCGGCCAGCTCCCGGACGCTCGGCAGCAGGTCGCTGGTCGAGGCCGCCGCGCCGCCGAGTACGGGGTCGAACGCCGGATCGCGGTACACCAGATGCAGGCCGAGGTCGGCGAGCGGGTCGCCGAGCGTGGCCATCTCCCAGTCGACGAGGGCTCGGATCGTGCCGGGGTCTTCGGGATCGAGGATGGCGTTGTCGATGCGGTAGTCGCCGTGCACGATGGATGCCCCGCTTTCGGCAGGCACCGAGCCGGCCAGCCGCGCGTACAGCCGATGCATGTCGACGAGCGGCCGGGTGCTGACCCGCGCCCACTGGTCGCGCCAACGGTCCACCTGGCGGGTCAAATACCCGGCGGGTCGCCCGAAGTTCCCGAGGCCCACGGCCTCGTAGGGGACGGCGTGCAGTTCGGCGAGCACGTCGATCAGCGCGAGGCCGCAGCTCGCGATCGCGGCCTGCGGCAGTGGATGTAGATCGGCGTGAGTCCGGAGTACCTGGCCCGGTACGTACTCGACCACTGAGAAGGACGTGCCGATCACCGAGACGTCCTCGCACAGGGCCACCGTCCGCGCCACTGGAACGCCCGTGTCCTGCAGCGCCCGCACTACGCGGAACTCACGCCCCATGTCGTGCGCCGAAGGTGTAAGCCCGCCCAGCGGAGGCCGCCTCACGACCCACGTCGAGATGCCATCGGTGACCCGGTAGGTGAGGTTGGACCGTCCGCCCTGGAGCAGCACCCCGTGCAGCGGACCGTCTACGCCCGGCCCCGATGTATCAAGGTATTTCCGCAGCGCCGCGAGGTCCAGGCCTTCGGGGGACTCTCCTTGAGTACTCACGCGCCCGCCTCGGCGTCGTGCCTGCGCACGACCCGCTTGGCGATGGCCCAGCGATGGGTCTCCGACGGCCCGTCGTAGATGCGGAACGGGCGTACCTCGCGCAGGAAGCGGCCGAGCAGCACGTCGCCGGACACGCCCAACGCCCCGCACATCTGCAGCGAGCGGTCCACCACCCGCCACACCGCCTCGGACGTGAACGTCTTGGCGATCGCGGTCGACTGGGCAGCCGATCGGCCCTGGTCGAGCTCCCAACAGGCCTGCAGAATCAGTCCGTGGGACGCCGCGATGTCGATCTCGTTGTCGGCGATCATCTGCTGGACCATGCCCAGCTCGGCCAGCCGCGAGCCGAACACCTGCCTGGCCGCCGCGTTGGCCACCGCAATGTCCTGAGCACGCCGCGCAATCCCAGTCCACCTCATGCAGTGGGTCATCCGCGCCGGCCCGAGCCGTACCTGAGCCCCCTCAAAGCCCTGATCGACCTCGCCGAGCACCGCGTCGTCCGGGACGACGCAGTGCTCGAAGACCACCTCGCAGTGCCCGCCGAACA
>Ga0185299_10001610_pt1 | contig 41117 bp, 41 predicted proteins | sample PaiPotPPA55metaG_FD_128002 | JGI IMG/M metagenome (GOLD analysis project Ga0185299, IMG submission 128002) | Iron sulfur acid spring bacterial and archeal communities from Banff, Canada, to study Microbial Dark Matter (Phase II) - Paint Pots PPA... ...
GTTGAGACCTGAGTCACCCGAAAATGAATCTTGTTCAAGGTTTGCAATCTGAGTCTGGATATTGTCTGCAGTGCCACGGATCGAACCGATGGTGGCCATCGCATTCATGTTTGCGCCGTCCACGAGTTGGACGGACGCGTATTGGGACTGCACGCGCCCGAGTTCCGAGGCGTCCATACCCGAGAGTTCGTACGGGTCGTACTGAGACAAGGGGGTTGTTGCCTTCAGGTAGCCGGTGTTGATGTTGGGAAGCACGCCGGTGTTGATGCCGTTAATCCACGAGACTGTGTTCCCGAAGGTGTTGAGCGAGGTCACATTTCGCCATTGCGAAAATATCGCGCGATAACGAGCAGGCATGTTTTTGACGAACTGGGCCATCTGTAAAGCGAGATTGAGTTGTCCGGTGATTTTTGCGTAGCTCTTTTGGAGTTGAAGCAGGTGCTGCTGAAGCTGGTAGTAACGCTGCAGAGCGTTCTGGTAGTTTGTCGGATCGTAGACGATACCGCTGCCGAATTGTGCGGTCGCGGTTCCGACCCCCAAACCCAACACGAGCAAGCAAATCAGAATCTTTCTTTTCATTGGACTGCTCTCCTTTTTGCCTTCAGAAATCGGAAGGCATCTTGTGGTTGTTGTAATCGGGCAACGCGAGATCGCCCGAGAGATAGACTTTGACTCGGTGTCCTTCCCGGATGGTCACCGTGGGCATGATGTTGAGGAACTTCTCAAGAATCTGCGCCGAAGACTGCGCGGTGCTTTGCGCGAATCCCTGGCGCATGAGGTCGGCGCTGGACGCGTTGAGGGAACCAGCGGTTCCCGTTTCCGCAACGGCTCCGAGAGCGCCGACCGCCAGCGACACTCCGAAGATGCGGAGATAGTGGTTGTTGACCTGATCCCGCAACCCGGTGTCGCCAATTTGGTTGAGCCCCTTGAATTGATCGAGGCTGACGGAATACCCGTCGGGCATGAGCACGCGATGGAACACGACGGCGAGACGTGTCTGGCCGAAGGTGTCCACCTTTTTCGTTTCACCCAGCAACTTCGAGCCTGCCGGAATCAGCAGGTGCTGGCGGTCGTTCGAGTAAACGTCGGTTGAAAGCAGGCACTCGACGGGACCTGCAAAGCCTCCGTCGAGGCGGTTGATGAGCACGGTTTCGAGAATGGTTCCCTCAAAGAGTACGTAAGTTTTTCCTGCCGCCGCATTGGCGGAGCCAGCCGGTACGGCGGCAGGATTTCTGGTTTCCTCCTTTCGATCCTTGGTTGTTTCCGCGAAATCGTTGCGGGCTGGCACGGGAGAAATCGGGTTGGTCTGCATCTGTTTCAAGAGTTGTGCGACCTGAGGCGAGTCGGGTCCCACGGGGACGAGGCTCTGGGCGGCAGGATCTACTTCGGGTTCAGGCGCTGGCGCGGTTGGCGGAGTTGGCGGAGTTTTGCGGTAGGTCAGAGCGACATTCGAAGCAAACAGCGACACGTAGGCACGTCTCTTCCGCTCCGCCTGAATGGGGTCCTCCGCTCGCTGGTCGGGCGGGTTACCGGACGCGCTTTGCTGCTGGGATTGTTGCGAATCTTGAGGGCCGGCACCGAGCAAGCGAGTCTGCTGGGCAAGAGCGCTCTGCGCGACAAGTTGCTGGCGCTGCAAATCCTGGATGCGGTTCTGCATTTCGGCAATCTTGGTTTCGTTGACTTCGAGGGGTGCCTGGACCAAAGTGGCGGAAGACGCTGCTTTGGCTGGCGTTTGCGGCTTCTTGCCTCCGGTCAGCCACATGATGGCGACCATGAGAAACGCCAGGCCGATGAGAAGCCAGGACTGGACGTTCTTCGGCAGAAGGCCTTGGGGTTTCTGCGCTTTGTCCTGAACCTGTGCGGGTTGGTTCGGTTGGTTCATCATCGGCTCCTCAGTTCGTGGAAACGCGGCGCGCAAACGGCAGTTTCTTTTTGCCGACGGCGAGGTAGCCGGTGTCGATGATCTTGGGAGCGATGTAAACGCCGTTCTCAAACTGAAAAGAGATCAAGTTCGGCTTGCCGTCCTTGACTTCATACAGAGCGGGCTTTTCCCGCGCGGCACACTTGATGTAGGTGAACGCGTCGTCATGGTAGATGGCGGAGACCAGGAACGGCTCGCGGCCAGCTTTCGAGTCGAGCGGATAGTCGAATTGGAGTTTCGTCGCGTAACTGGAGCGGAAATGGTTGAGCTGTTCGGCGGACTGGGCCTGCGCCGCGTGGATTTGATCTGCCATCTGGGAGCGGAGCGTTTCCAATTCCTTCTTGTATGCTTCCGCCTCGCCCGCGCTCACATAGCCGCGCAGTCCGGTGTTCGCCGCGATCCCGGAGCCTTCCTTGGGTTCGACGAAGATTTTCAGATCGGGTTCGGCATTCGGCTGGTTGCTGATTTCGGTCAGCAGGAACGAATAGACGTGGCCACTCGCGGTGATGAGATTCAGATTGCTGCGGATGCCGGCCTGGGCCGGGTGAACGTAACAGAGGTTGTGCGCGCCATTGATGACCCAGAATTCTTTGTCGCCGGTGGTGAAATCGAGAATCTCCTCGTCCTCGGGAAGGACGATGAGCGTCGAAAACCGTAGCTTGGCGCGAACGGGGACAATGTCTTCTTTCGAATACTTGACGACGCGCGCTGCTGCTTCCGTTGCGGCGTGCGTGGGCGAAGCGTGGAAGAAGGCTGCGCCCACCACCAGGACGGCGAACACCCGAAAGAAAAAGCTGCGCAACTGAGTGTGAAACATTTGTTTCATTGACTTGCTCCTTTTGAGAGTGATTGGTGTTGCTGGGAACCTTGGCCGCGACGGGAAGAACCCCGACTAACAACTGGACACCGAAGGTGATTGCTGTGGCGAATCCCGCGAGCGCGAGGGGCAGGAATGCGTAAAGCGGGTCGCTCTCCGCCATCCACGATTCGAGAGAGCAATGAGCAATCACGGCTGTCCTCCCGCGAGAACTTCCAGGCCTCGGTCGAAGCCGTAGGTCTCGAATGCTTCTTTCCGTTTCTTGTTGTCGTAAGGGTCGTTCGTATAGAGCCAATAGCTTTTGGCGTCCACGGTGAGATTGGCGACCTTCGCCAGCTCCGGCGTCTTAATCAGGAATTGCTGCTTGGGGATAAGGCCCGAGATCAGCTCGACTTCGTTTTCGTTCAAGTGAAACTGGCGACGGTAGAGATCGCGGTCCATGCCCGGGTTCGCGAGGAAGATTTTGGTGGCGCAACTTTCGATGATTACGTCGAGGATGTCCGAGCGCTTGAGTTCATCGAGAGATTGGGTGGACAGCACCATTGCAGCGTTGTGTTTCCGCCAGGTCTTGAGGGCTTCGACGACGTACCGTTGAATGCTGGGGTTCTTCAAAAAGACCCAGGCTTCGTCGATGAAGAAGGCTTTGAAAACGGACGAAATCTGACGGTCCGCTATAACGGCATTGGCGCGATGCAGGATATAGAAGAGCAGCGGTTCGAGAAGTTCCGGGTACTGACTCATGCGCTGGAAGTCGAAGCACTGAAAGCGGGAGAACGAAATCGTATCCTCGGCGTTGTCGAAGAGGAATCCGAACTGGCCGCCACGGGTCCATTTGGCGAGGCGGCTCGATATGTCGTGCCCGAGCGTGTTCGCCAGCACGCCTAGCGTGCGCAGCACCTGGTCCACCGCATAGAGGTTCTCGACTTGGTGGAAGAGGTCACGTTCGGTGGCAGGATCGAGCTCGCCCGCCCTCTGCCCCTGAATCAACACTTTCAGGAAGAGGGCGAGGAAATCGAGATTTTCCTTGGTCGGTGGGAGGGAAAACGGGTTGATCTTGAAATCTCCGGATTCCAGGCCGACGCGAACATACGAGCCGCCGAAGAGCTGCGTGAGGCTTTCAAAGCTCCCGCCCAGGTCGAAGATGAACGTGTGCGGATCGTATTTCTGAAGATTGGTGATGAGGAAATTCAGCAGGAACGATTTCCCGGCACCCGTTCGTCCGAGAATCATGGTGTGCGCTACATCCCGGTAATGGAGATTCAAGAAGTAGGGGGTGTGGTGGTTGGTCTCCAGGACCGCGAGATATTCCTGCCGGAGATGGTTATTCCGAGGCTCGCCACAGTGAAGGGTGAAGAGGAACGAGAAATCCGCATAGTTCGTGTTGAGCAGATACAGGGAACGCAAGTTGAAGACATGGTTGCCAGGCACCGCCGCGAGAAAAGCGTTGAGCAGGTTGTATTTTTCTTCATAGAGCTGGGCATCGTGGACGCTGAAAACTTTGTAGAAGTCGGCGCACGCCCGGTCCACCTTGGCCATGTCGAGGTCGTAAATCACGACGGTGAGAGAAAATTGGCCAAAGTAATTCCCGTGTAGCTCGATCTCCTTGATGCCTTCGCCGAGTTCTCTGACCTGGGATTCCTTGGAATCGTCGAGCAACACATCCTGCGGACCCGCGTCGTTCATGTTGACTTGGCTTACGAACGAACGCTTGGTGTTGTGAAAGTGGCGGCGCTTGGTCTGGATGACCCGGCGCATTTTGCCGGAATCTTCCTTTTTCCATTCCGTGACGACGTAATAGTTCGCTTCCACTTCAAGCAGTCGTTTGAAGATAAGGGGGAAGCTCTGGGCGGAAGGCTCCTTGAGCGTCAAGACCTTGACGTAGTAGTCGTCCACGCGCAGATGCCCGCGATGGCATTCCACGGGAGATTCGGGAAGGTAGTAGTCGAGGAAGGTGTCGTATTTGAGCTTGGCGAGATCGAGTTTGTCTGGATGGAAGTTGAGCGTTCTCTTGAGAACGCGGAAGGCTTCCTGTTTGTCGAGCATCCGAACAGCGAGGAAGTCGCTGACTTGGAGGATGAAGCTGCGGGCTTTCTGAAGCAGCGCAGCCTGGGCATTGCTGACATGCTGGCCAAGAACCACAATTTGCTTCTGACCAGAAAAATGTGCCCGTAGATCGGCAACGGCTTTTTTCGGATTCTTGGGAAACTCGGCGAGCGCGCTTCCGAGCTTGGCTGAAGTCTGAAATCCCTGGTACAGCACCACGTAATAGACCGACAGGGAAAAGAGCGTGTCGGCCTTGCTTGCCAGGTAGGCGATGCGATTCTTGATCGCGGTGTCTACGATGGGGTTAGCGTAGAGCTTGTAGGGGATGGTCTCGTTGTTGCGTTTGAAGAGGTATTGGTAGAGGCGGTAGTTTTCGTCGAAAAGCTTCAGCGCCGACTCAAGGCGCTTCGTGAAGCCATCAATTGATGCGCCGTCGAGACACTCGTAATCGACGCCGCGAACTTCGAGAATGAGGCCGACCTCCCCGCTCTTGGTGAGAAAAACGTGCGGACCGATGAAACCGTAGAGATTGATCTGCTCGTTGAGAGAGCCGGTCTCGTTATAGTTTTTGAAGATGCGGCTAAGCCTGAGCATGGCCATCCCTTCGGATTGCAATCGGAGTGAATTTCATCGGGTCGTATTGAGCGCGGAGTCTTGCGGCCGTCAGCAGAAATCGCAGAATCTGCGGGTCGGTGTCGGTGGCCCAGCGGGCCATGAAGTAGAGCAACAAGAACATCAACAGTCCCCCGAACAAGCTGTTGAGAAGATTGAACGTGGCCGCGCCAATGCACATGGCGAAGAAGAAGAGTTTTCGCTCGGCCCCGAGGATCGTCAGTGGCCGGGATAACGCCCGATGAACTCTGTTGATTCGTCTTGTTTCCGCCACGTGCTTCTCCTTTGGAACGGGCGTGATTCAGTTGCCGGGAAAAAGCCACGACAGGAAATTCACCGCCGCGATAGCCATTCCGACGCCGAAGAGCACACCGGCAAGCACACGCTTTGAGCCGCCTTCCCCGAAGGCGAAGGTGAGGCCGGCCACGACAATGGCAACGAGCGAGAGGCCGCGAGCGATGGTGCTGGTGAAGGCCTGCTGCAGCACGCTAACGGCGTTTTCCCACGGGGAAGTTCCCTGGGCGAAGGCCGGAGCGGCGAGAAGAAGTGCGAAACCGAGGCTGACCACAGATGAACGCAGCCAAGAGCTGCGGAGGTGTGTGCAAAGAAATCGTTTCATGTTCGGGTTCTCCCTGTCTCTTCCGAGTCTTAGAAATGGGCCGTTGAGAGGGAGTCCCCGTTGGCTGCGGCTGCGGGAAGGAAAGCGGATGGCGATTGATGGGACGGCTGTATGCGCCGGTTCCTGGACTTCTGCGTCCAGGCACACTTGGAGCGTGCGCTCCATGTACAGCGTTGTCCCACAATCGCGTCCGTCCCCTCTAGCGGGCCGTACGCGACACAGAGCGAAACACCGAAGGAATCGGTTGCGCCCTGTCCGCGGGAGTTAACCGGCGAGAACTCCCCTCATCTATACAGAGGGGAAAAAACGGAAAAACCTCACCAACAAAATGCAAGTTTTTGGTTTTTTACACTCTTGGTCGTTTGGGGGATCGGGTTTGCGACCTTCGGTTGGAGTTTCTTGCTTTCATCTGTTGGAGGAAGCCACTGTAGGTCGTGTAACACGGTGAACACGAGGTGATGTGATCCAGAACTGAATCTTCGACTTGTGTTGGTTTTTCGGCCAAAAGTCTTAATACATCGTCCTGAGGGCATCCTTGGCGGGTGGGGTTCGGGAAATCCTCGGCGAAATGTTTCCTGCCAAGGTCAAGAAAGGCTTTGTCCACGGATGGCTTCCGCTTATGGCCCCTCGACTTGCGCCTGGCAGATGGCAAGGGTGAAGCCCTCCTCAACCCCTTCGCCTCCGTATTTTGAACACTTTTCTGGCGTGGTCAAGAGCTTTGCTAAATCGAGCCTCTGCCGCATGGCTTGAGATGCCAAAATGTTTCCCGATCTCTTTCCAGGAAAAACCCTCCAGACGAAGGACGACAACTTCTCGCGACGCTCTGTCGCAGGTTTCCATCACTTCGTTCAGAAGCACGGCGGTTTCCGCTCGGGCCTCTTCAGTCAAGAGAATCTGCGCTTCACCGGATTCCTTCAGAGATTCCTCAAGAATTTTCTCTTTGTGCTTGGCGTCATCGACCATGCGAATGAATGTGCGGAACAAATATGCTGCGACATTCCGTACAGCGGGTGCGCCAGAAGCCTTCTTCTCCTCGATTGCGGCAGACACGGAGGCCGCTGCCTCCTCAAAGTAGTTCATAGCCAGGGCGGGATCACCGATCAGGTGTTGGGCGTACGCGAGGGCGCGCGGGCCAATTTCCATCGAGACAGACAACACCGCAGGAGCGATTTGCCGGCCGAAGCGGTCAACCGAGTTCAACAAGAACGGAGGACCGGACTTCGTTTCTGGCCTCGGGCGCATGGGGACCCATCTCTTTGTCGCCGCGAATCTGCTGATTTGGATGTGGCCAGATGGCTTGGGGTTTGTTGTGAAACCACGTGATTGTTCTAATACCTGTAGTACTTTCGTACTCCCTTCGTACTAGCGAGATTCTCGCTGATTTTCGCCTGACCTGTGACTCGGCGACCCTCTTGTCAGGGACCGACACGTCAAAGCATCTGAATGCAGAGCAAGCAATGCCAGTTGGGGCCAGGTCTGAAAAAGGCGCTTGACTCTATAGTCGGCTATAGGGTTTAGACTGAACCCTGTATGAAAGAGAAAAGCTTTATTGGGGACGTGGCGAAAGCCGGGAACCTCAGTGTGCAGGCCGTCCGCTATTACGAGCGCCTGGGCCTTTTGCCAGCCGCCGGTCGAACGTCCACGGGCTATCGCACATACGGTTCCGAATCCCTCGACCGGCTTCGGTTCATCAGACAAGCGCAGGCGCTCGGCTTTTCATTGGATGAGATTAGGGAAATTCTGCGCTTGAGATACGAAGGGCATTCGCCCTGCGGGTGCGTGCGAGACCTACTCCAGAAAAAGCTCCACACGATTGAGAACCAGATCAGGCAGCTTGTCCGTTTTCGCCATGATCTGCGAAAGACATTGGAGCGGTCGAAGAAACTACCGCACTTGCCGCACACGGCGAGCTCGATTTGCCCGCTCATACAGATCGAATCCGGTCAGCGCGGCAAGGAAGAAAAAAGAGGTAAGAGACGATGAGATGGTTCCTTGTGACCGCCGTCCTATTGGTTGCTGTTGCCCTCGGCGTGGGCTTCTTCGTACACGCGCGACAGGGGCGCGCGCAACCTCCTACATCTCTACAACCGACCAGGGTCGTCACGATCCCAATCGAAGGCATGGTCTGCCTAGCATGTACAGCGAGAGTGAAGAGCACCCTTAAAGCCATCAATGGTGTGGCAGAAGTTGAAGTGAAGTTAGCTGGCCACGATGCGCGGGTGGAATACGTTGAGGGCAAGGTTTCACAGGATGAGTTGGTCTCCGCGATCAATCGCCTTGGCTACCGGGCAGGGTCCCCAAGAGCAGAGGAAACAAAATGACTCTTGAGGAATTCCTTCGCAGGTTTGGTTCGGTCCTGCCTAGTCACCCGTTCTGGGGCTTGGGTATTGTATTAATTGCAGGCATTGTAGCGAGTGCTGTGTGTCCGTGTACGTTGCCTGTGGGCCTTGGTATCGCCGGGATGGCAGGCGCGTCGGAGAGTAAGTCTCGTCGCGCGGGTTTCATGATCGCCATTGCTTTCTTTCTCGGCATCGTAGTGAATCTGGTGATCGTCGGAGTCTTAGCTGGGCGTCTGGGCGCGCTTCTCACCGAGACGTTTGGTCGGTATTGGTCGTTGGTGATGGCCGCAATGTCCTTCGGTGCGGCTGTTGTGGCATTCCGTGGGACTCGACTGAAGGTCGATCAATTGGGAGCATTGCGACGGCCTGGCCTGGCCGGGGCATTCCTTTACGGGTTCATTTTCAGCCTGGGCACCTCAGTGGCTCCACTCCTTGTTCTTATTACATTTGCAGCCGCGCAAAAGAGTCCCGAAAACGGATTCGTGTTGGCGTTCGCTTTTGGTCTGGGCCGAGGATTGCCGTTCCTACTTGTCGGTCTATTCGCGGGTGCCGTGATGCGGTTGGCGCGATTCACGTTATGGCGTCGCGCCATCGAGGTGGTTAGCGGCTGTGCGCTGCTTTTCGTGGCGTTTTACTACGCCAGAGTTTTCGTGGCCCTGCGGTGATGGAGGTTCGAATAAGCGGCTCTTGACTGTATAGCCGGATATAGGGTTTACGCTAATGGTTGTCAGACGCAGTTATGTCCGGGAGGTTTGATCATCAATACCGCAACGACCGTTGAATCTGCTCCACCTTTCTGGAGCGAAGAACCTTCCAAAGTACCGGGCCGGAGGCGAATCCGCGCGCGGATTGGGGGACTTCACTGTTCTTTGTGCACCGGGACAATCGAAAAGGCTTTGGGCAGGCGACCTGGCGTGGACAAAGTAGCGGTCAGCTTGACACATGAACAGGCGCTTATCGAGTACGACCCGAAGGTGGCACGAGCCGAGGACCTGCTGCAGACGCTCAAGGATATCGGCTACACCATTTCCGATCCGCGCAAGCTGCGTCCCTATGATGAAGATGAGCGCGCGCTGGTGCGGGAACGCAGGCGTTTCCTGATAGCGCTCGGTGCGAGCATTGCCGCGATGGGGTTGGTCGGCTACCCGATCAGCAGCAGGTGGTTTCCACTGTGCGTGTTTTCCATCGCGAGCCTTGTGGCATTTTCCTTCGTGGTGCTGCGGGGTTATAGCGTGCGTGTGACTGTCGCTGGCTCCGCCCTTTTTGCTGCATTTGGGACCGGCATCTATGCGCTGCAATTGCGCGGAGTGTTCGGAAGCACTACGCCTTGGATCGCCTGTGCCCTTGCCCTAATCTTGATCTTCGGGGTTGGACGCCACATCGTGCGCATGGCCTTCATGGCGCTGCGGCGCGGCATCCTCAACCAACACGTGCTGGTTGAATTCGGGGCATTTGCGGGGCTTGCTGGCGGGTTGGTAGGTCTGGCATTCCATCCGCCGAACTATCCCACCGTGGCGTTTTTCTCGGTGGCGGTAATGGTGCTGACGTATCACATCTTTTCCGAGTGGCTTTCGCTGATTGTGAAAACCCGCAGCTCGCAGGCGGTCAAGAAGCTTCTGGACCTTGAGCCTGACGTTGCGCACGTCGTAAGGAACGGCAAAGAAGTAGATGTGCCGTTCGACAAAGTGCGTGTTGGCGACCTAGTGCGCATCCGCCCAGGTGAGCGGGTGTCGGTAGACGGCGTCGTCGAATCGGGGGAGTCGAACGTGGACGAATCGCTCGTCACCGGCGAGCCACGACTTATCGAGAAGCGCCCCGAAGACCAGACGATAAGCGGCTCTCTGAATGGTCACGGCACGCTGCTCGTGCGCGCCACTGTCGTAGGTGACGAGAGTTTTCTTAGGCAGGTGATACGCAGTGTGGAAGACGCGCGGGCCTTGAAGCCGGGCCTTTTGCACCTAGTGGACCGCGTGCTGAAGATATATACCCCGGTCGTGCTGTTGACGGCCCTCGGAGCAACTAGCTTCTGGCTGCTCTTCCCATTGCTCACGGGATCTTCTCCCGATCTGCAGCGGGCGATGTTTGCTGGCCTGAGTGTGTTGGTCATGGGCTATCCCTGCGCTGTCGGAATCTCGGCACCACTGTCGATTGTGCGCGGAGCAGGCGAAGCGGCTGAGCGCGGCGTGTTGATGCGTACAGGTGAGGCCTTTCAAGCCCTTCGGCGGGTGCGGCGCGTGGTGTTCGACAAAACTGGCACTCTAACGGAAGGCCGTCCCGCGCTGCGGCGGATTATCCCCCTGGCTTCATCGGAACAGGAACTGCTGGCCGTCGCAGCAGCTGTTGAGGCAAGTTCCGAACACCCTCTCGCTCGGGCAGTCGTTGAGGAGGCCTTTAATCGCGGCATCGCTCTCGCCGAGGTGCAGGGATTCGAGGCCGTCCTAGGTAAAGGCGTTAAGGCGCGGCTTCGCGACGCGAGTCTTATGGTTGGTAGCCCGACTTTTGTCGAAGCTCAAGGAATCGAAGTTGCGGCGCATAGAGGAACCATTTCCGAACTCGAATCGCAAGGATTGACCGTTATCGCCGTGGCCCGCAATAGCACACTTCTCGGTTTGTTGGCGCTTGGCGATGCGCTTCGGCCCGATGCTACGGAAACCGTGCGCCGCCTTCACGCGCTTGGCATCCGCACCAGCCTGATCACTGGCGATAACGAACAGGCGGCGCGCCATTTTGCTCGTTCCGCAGGCATAGAAGATGTCCATGCGCGTGTACTGCCCGCCGAAAAGGCAGCGATAATCCGAAAGCTTCAAGAGATTTCGCGCGTCGCCATGGTGGGAGACGGCATAAATGACGCCCCGGCTTTGATGCAAGCAGATGTCGGCATCGCCTTCGGGAGCGGAGCCGATATCGCAATCGAGTCCGCTGACGTGATCATCCTCAACCAGAGGCTGGCAGCGGTGCTCGATGCCTACGAGGTTAGTCGTTACAGTTATCGGAAGATCGTTCAGAATGTCTCCCTCGCCTTTCTCTTCAACGGTATCGGAATCCCTGCCGCCGCCACGGGACTGGTTCACCCAATATGGGGCATGGTCGCCATGGCCACGAGCGTGACAGCGATCTTCATTAATTCTCTGTGGGGCCACGGCGCGTATTTCTTCGAAGCCATCAAAACAGTTGGGCATGCGCCGCAAGCTCCATCTCCCGCGCCGCAGGCATTGTCCGGGGCGCGAGCATAAGAAAGGACATCATAATTCGTGTTGAAATCCATCACGTTTGAAGTCATCGGTGACCAGCGGATCGTCTGCGGGGGCTGCGAGGAGCGGATCGAGAGTCTGCTCAAAGGCCTGGAGGGCGTGGATAAGGTCCGCGCGAAGGCCCGCAACCAACACGTCGAGGTCTTGTTTGATGCGACGAGACTGGATGCAAACATGATCGCGAACCGTTTGGGCGATGCCGGTTACCAGACCAGAGTCTGGACTTCAACTTCCGATTCGTCCGATTGATGCCGTCGGGTGGAAGCCGTGAAGAGTATCGCAAGCAATTCTGATGAACTGGAACGCCGCCGCGAGCGTCTGCTTCGCATTCTATCTGTCGCTACGTTTTTGATCTTCTTCCAAGGCTACATGGTTGCTCCAATGCTCCCACACTTGGCGGCATACTTCGGTGTAACGCTCGCGATGATCGGGCTTGTGATTCCCGCGTACTTGATTCCCTACGGCGTTTCCACGCTCTTTTACGGCCTGCTTTCAGACCGGATAGGACGGCGACGCATCCTCCTGGCGTCGCTCGTCGCCTTCGTCATTCTCACGGCTCTGACTGCGACTTCCCAGAATGCTTCTCAACTGATTGTATGGCGGCTTCTCACGGGAATCGGAGCCAGTGGTGTGGTGCCCTTGGCATTGGCCCTAATCGGTGTTCTTTTTCCTTACGAGAAGCGTGGGCGCCCGCTGGGTTGGCTTTTCGGCGCGATGGCCGGTGGAATGGCGTTCGGTTCGACCTTCGGCGTGCTCCTGGAACCACTCGTAAGTTGGCGCGGCCTCTTTGTGGTGGTGAGCGGGTTTGGATTGGTGGCACTAGCTCTGCTGATGCCTCATGCAGAAATGCTAGGCGAGGCTCCTGCAACGAGAACGATCACCCCGCGGGATGTTCTGGCGGGTTACACATCGCTACTGGCCGACCCCAGGGGAGCGCGGACCTATCTCTACGTGTTTCTAAACTCGATTTTTCATTCCGGCGTGTTTACGTGGCTCGGTCTTTACTTCAGTCGACGGTATGGATTGGGAGAAGTTGGCATTGGATTGGCGCTTTTGGGATATGGAGTACCCGGTTTCTTGCTCGGCCCAGCGATTGGCCGAGCCGCAGACCGATGGGGTCGCCGCTGGCTAATTCCGACTGGCCTCGGTATCGCAGCCCTTTCGGCAGGAGCGTTAGTGCAGCAGCTACCTATTCTTGCTGCGGCGGTGGCATTGACGGTTCTCTCGTTGGGATATGACATGACACAACCCCTGTTCGCAGGAATCGTCACGTCGCTGAATCCGAAACGTGCTGGGCAAGCGATGGGGCTTAACGTTTTTGCTTTGTTCACTGGGTTCGGAATTGGCAGTTTTCTGTTCGGCGCGGCGCTTCATTGGGGTTTTCCGGCTGCGTTAGTAGTATTTGCCAGCGTCCAAATCGTAGCGGCTCTAACGGCGTTCGCCTTGTTTCGCTCCGAGATTCGCATCGGTGTCGGCCATGTCGAACGCGTAAACCGCTCGGAACCGTATGGCTGATGTTTCGTTCTGCTGCCGCGATATAGGCGGGAGGGGTCTTTACTAAAACGGATTGTCGAGTCCTTTGGCCTGCCATCCCTGGTTGGTGAGCGTCAGAGCCTGATTCATCGCTGTCTTACGGGCTCCATCGATTGTCGAAACGATTCCAGGAAAAACTGTCTGAACATCTGGGCTCTTCGCCCAGTCTGCGAGATTCTCGATCTTGTACGTATAGAAAACTGACACTTCTTTGGAGTCGCCAGCGGCATTTGGCCCCTCCCACTTGACGATTTTGTCCAGCGCTTGCTGTCCAAAGCAGAGGTCGCCCTGCTTCCCCTTCGTGCCAACCAAAGCTAGAGTCTGTTTTTCACGGTAAAACTTCTTGCCGTCTTCAGTCAATTCGTACCGAAGAACTCTTGCCTTGACTGGACGGGTACTCAGCGGCGGTGTGTATTCGGTTTCCGTCTCGTGAGAGCGCACTAAGCCAGCTTTCTCGAGGGCGGCCATTTCCGCTGCCGTACCCATACCGCCCCGGCGCTCGGCTTCATTGAGATCGACCGGCCACGTGGACGGAATGCCGAGGCAAAGCTGGCCCTTCTTGGCTAGGTAAGAATTCAACGCTCTTGAAAAGTTTTTCTCGTTCGCGTCTTGCTTGCTTGCACAGCTCACTAGCGCCAAGACGCTGAAAAGCGTCAACCAAGGGAGACTCTTTTTCATGGATTCACCCCCTTGGTATCAGTAGATGTTTGGGGATGCTAGAGCGTTGCCATCCCTGTGACCTTCCGGCGGGTCGGAACCTCCAATACCTTGCAAATCAATCACGAAAGAACGAGATGTCGACTTGCGCTCTTCGGTGTGGTGATGCTCTTGAAGTGGATTCTGGAAAGACGCCTATCGGTGCTATCATGGACATAGAGGAGTTCCGAAATGGCATACGCTCACAACTATGCTGTCGCAGGCTTGCAGGAACCCGGCAAAATGAATGTGCTGTCTCTCGAACAGCAGGCAGTAATCGGCAACACCTTTAGGTTCGATGAGACTGGCAACGCGTACAAGGTGCTGTGGTGCGACGAGCCGCTGCCTACTGAGTTTGATGCTGCCCGTCTTGCGATAGACGGGCGCGTAACCTTGAGGGTCGCCCCTATCTCTCGGGCCAAGGCCAGAACAAAGCAGTCCGTTGCGACTCTTCCAATAGACGAGTGGAATTCCGAAACATCTGTTGTCTATGAGGTTGTCGGCGCACGGCAAGATGACTTGCCTTGCTACGAATGCGGCCAGTACACGGACACTCTTATCATTAAGACCGGAAAATACACAAGCCGCGACGTGTGCCAATGCTGCGCAATCATGCTGGGAATTAGCGCAGTAGGATAGTTTCACTCAGGCTTGCGCCAAGGCCCCTCCGTCGTTTCTCGCTCGGCAACGACGTGCCCATGTCCATCCACTAGTACGTGTGAAAGTTCGGCTTTGTTCACGTCACCGGGTTTTTCCCTCACGACAACTTCTTTGCTGCACTTTTCGCAGTATGTTTTTCCATCTCTGATTTCCATGTTCGCCACGTCTCCTATCTTATTGCACGGCCGACGCTCCGATAATCGAAAACTTAATTTCTTTTCCCTTTTCATCTGGGATGAATGCGTGATCTTTTTCGATGCGGCACTGCACTAGTTTCCCTGCGGATAAATTGGATTCCGGCTTGGTGGTCCCTCGGGTGACTTGATAGACGGTGCTGGCAACTTGGATGTAATAAACTGCCGCATTTCGACTGACGTTGCCGTGTTTTCCATAAACTTCTACATCCCACTTCAGAATCTTCGCTTGCTGATACGACTGAGCAAAAGCGGCAACGGAGCACAACACTATTACGATTAGAAAGGCTACTTTCCTCATCTTGTGACTCCTTCCCTACTCGTCCGATCTCCACAGCATGTTATAAATTCTAAATGTCTAAAACAATCGAGCAGTGGCTACTCTTCAAGTACATCGGCGGTAAGTTCACGCCTTTGTCGAAGCCTTTCAAAACGAAAGAGCAAGCGGAGAAGGCTCGCCTGAAATATCCCGAGCGTCAGCGCAAGACGATAGGGCTTGGTGTAATTCGGCTCCCGAAAGACGGGTGATGCGCTCACACTAGGATTGTATAAACCAATTTCCGGCTAAGTTTGTCTCTCTCGCGAATCCTCGTGATTTCAGAATCCTGAGAGCCTCTTCGATTTCGGATTGTGGAGTCGATAGGGACGATGCGAGCATGTCCACGGTGAAGGCTTGGGCACACTTCTTGCGAGTGGTCTCGGCAGCGACAAACTGTCTGATTCCTGTGTCCGGTGCGGTCAAGAACTTCATCCGCGCTTCATGCTCTTCTTCTGCTTGACGAGCTTTCCTTCGCGCCTCGATTTCCTGCATTTGAGCGTCAAGCAGTTTTGCCTGAGCGTCCTCCACTGGCTTTTTGTTCAACAGAAGTCTTCCCTTGTCTGTTATCTTCGTAACGAGGTACTCGTCTTCCGGCGATTGCAAGTTTGTTACCTCTGTCGTCTCGACATACCCTCCGTTACGAAGCCACTTGATTGCTTGTTGGCGGGGTTTGCACGACGCTGATCGTATTCCCGCAATTCCCGGATGGCGTTTTCGGCTTCGCCGTCTTCAATCCGCTGCTTGAGCAGCACGATCTTTTTCTGCCTAAAGTCATAGGCGAAGTCGCACTTTGTCACCCAATCCAGCACGCCGTCTGAATCCGTGTAACGGATAGCGAGAACGTACTTGGACATATCAGAGTTCTTTTCCTTGTTGAAGCTGAGTTCCTGAACAATATCCCGCCTCTGGGGACTTCCATCCGAAGGCACGAAACAACACTGCAAGGTAGGGCTGAACCCCTCGGAGACTATTGTGGGGATGTTCTCAAATCTCAGCACGCCGTCACCGCACGGGATGTCGTCGATTCGCAAGTTTATTGCTGCGACGGAGGCGTAGTTCATCAAGCAAGCGTGCAAGGGGCTGCCATCGCCCTTTAACTCTACTGTGATCTCCGGTCTACCCCGCTTGTTGATTTCTTCTATCAGCCTTTCCTGTACGGCGAGCGTGTTTCGACGCTCACCAGACCAAAGCCGATAACTGGCGATCAAGAACCCAGTCACTGCCAGCACTCCGAACGAAACTTTTGCGTATTTGTTATCTGAGAAGAGCGACAGCACTGTGAGCGGTACAGATAATCCACCACTGACGAGCGATGTCGTGTCCCCGACGAGTCGTCGTAGAAACTCTGCGACTGTCGGTTTGGAGTCGGTCGTCATTGTTGCGGCGTGGAATCCTTCAAACCGAACAAATAGCCTGCGATTGCTCCCAAGATTCCCATTGCTGCCGTAAGTGAGCCGCCCTCCCGTAAGCCTAGAAGACTGGCAAACGTCGCAATCAGAACGATGCCAATCACACGGAGGTTGAACGGCCCGAAGCCTTTCGTCATCTTGACGAAAACTCCGATTAGGGCCAAGGTTCCAAGTGCCGCGAGTATCCACATCAATTGGATGTCCATGCTTGTCACCACTTTCTCCCCGGCGACTACTTGTGCAAAGGCTGTTGTCATGGCTCCTCACATGAATTTGCGTCTCTTGAATGCGGCTACTTCCGCCGCACCGAGATCGAACCACTCTCCATTCTTTCTCTTCTCTTCAAATCGCCTGTGCCAGTAAGCCTCAATACCTGCCAGGTCGTCCGTGCGAATGACATGCACGGCCTTGAGCTTTTCAGGGAGTTGAATGCCCAATTCGTACTCCCTGCGTCCCGCTGCGTTGCTCCTGCCTAGTTTGTAGAACTTCCCGGATTTCATCAGGTAGACGTAACCGATTACCGTCTCGCTGTCATCAACCTCAGCGCCATTGGTCTTGGCGCGGTCTGCGAAAGTGGCGCACAAAGCAGACACGTCTTCGTATCCAGAACGAGTCCGGCAGTAATCCAGAATCTTCGCGGCGAACTCGGGCTTAGAACCAAAACGCTCAAAGGTCCTGTCATTCGGAAAACTGGCGTCGGCACGTACCTTCATTCTGATTTCTGCCACGACCGGAAAGCGGCCTAATTCGCGCACCAGCGAAATGTATTTTTCGATTAGCAGACTTTCCTCATACGCGCCCGTCTTTTTGTTCGGTTCAATTCCAGCCTCCCTCACCGCGTCGTTCCAGCGTGCCCAGAACTTTCCCTTCCAGTCCGATTCTTTGATGCCAGTCTCGCGAAAGAATCTGAGCCTGCCCAAGGGTACGCCGTCGTTGGCTTTCGCCGTTCGTTTGATTTCCTGCAGGATGTGTTCTTTGTTCATGCAGTCGCTACGATTATACTCAGAGCAGGTCAACGAAAAAGCAAAAGCTGCTAATTTGCGAGGTCAGATGCCTACTGTCGTTCGCGATGCGAAGCGAATACGCTCAGTGGAACCGATCTTTCATCTACGAGCGGTGCGGGGCAGTCAGTCAGCACGAACTTCCAAACAACTCCGTTTCTTGATTCCAGCCGTTCCGTCATGTCTGTGGCGAACGGTCCCGACCTAGCGGAGCCGGTGCTCCGCTAGGTCGAAATATCGCTTAGACAACTCAATGCCAATATACCGCCGACCTAACTGCTGCGCGGCAACAAGCGTTGAACCGGAACCACAGAAGGGGTCGAGCACTACATCGCCCGGCACGGAGAAGCACTCGATCAACGGCGTCAAGATGCACACCGGCTTTTGAGTCGGGTGCAGATTGTTGCCTGAGTATTTCCATTCCAAAACGTCCGGGATTGTGCAAGTCGGCTTCATCGGATTGCCTTTCGCCAGCAAGTAGGCGTTCTCGTGTTGGTAGCGAAGAAAGCGTTCGGTCGAGGCGTACTTCTTGATGAAGGTCAAGTGCCCGACTATGCGGAAGCCCGCATCGCGCCAAGCAGTGAGGAATGTATCGGCCTTGTTCCAGCTATAAAAGCTCACGCAGAAGCGATTCCAACGGAGCACGCGATAGATTTCCCGGAAAGCGGGTTTAAGCCAGGCGTCGTTATCGTCGTTGGGAACGGTGCGCCCATCGCTGGATGAATAATTGACCATGTACGGCGGGTCGGTGAGTACGAATCCGGCGCTACCCGATGACATGCGAGAGAGTAATTCCACGCAATTGCCGTGAAGAAGAATGTTTGAGAATCCCTCGTTGATTTGAGAATTGATTTGTTCTGATTTCATTTTCTGTTCTCCTGTTAGGTGATTTGGTTCCTTCAACCAGGAAGAGGAACCAAAGCGCCGCGCCCACAGGAGGACGGAAAGGCGAAGTTGTGCCTTAGGAGGCTGGAGCGGATGGCAACGGGTGTGACAGGAGAGAAGTTTGCGACTGGCGCAGCCGTGTGCTAGCGCAAGCCTTTCGCGGTTTGAGCCGGGAAACCAGAAATGTGCTTAGCCCCTGAATTGATTTGTGGGGCACTCTAAGGCAATGCACCGGCAAAAGGTGTTTGCCAATGTGTTACGATTCCGGCGAAGAGAGCCCCAAGGGTCAAGTTAACTCTTATGGAATCGTGGATTGCGCAGATGTGTCGGAAGAGAGTTCGGCGGCAGACGCTCGCGTGGGTTCTGGCGCTTCTCTCTGGCATCACATTTGTCTTTTCTAACTATCGATACGTTAGAAACTTCATTGAAGGCCCGTATGCCTTTGAACCGGACGCGCTGGCCCACATCACGGATGCGGAAACAACCCCTGACTACTTCGTTTCTGTCGTGGGTGAAAAAGTATTCGATACGGGGATTCAAGAAGTCACTACCACCACGAGAAACGGCGTCAAGGAAGGAACCCGGGTTTCTGCGGGATACTATGCATTCGTGGTCGGAGATCGCTTGTTGATAGTGAAAAGTGCGAACCAACCGCCGAACAAAATCAGCGGCGAACTAAGGCCTTTTACCTCTGATCTATCCGGCCAGCTTTTTTCCGGCGCTGACGGGCGGCAACTTCAGGAAAAGTGCTATCCCTTTTATCTTGAATCGGAGGGCTTTAGATATCCAGGTTATTGGGGCATTGGAATTGCCTGGCTGTTCGTGGGTTTGTTCTGGAAATTTGGAAGGCGTGCATGGATTCAATGGCGAGATGTTAGCAAGCATCCTGTCGTCAAGCGTGTGGAGCAATGGGGTGATCCCGTCGGGGTGTCCGTCGAGGTGCAGCGAGAGCTAGGCAATTCAGTTCTTTACAAGTCGAACGGAAGTTTTGTCACAAACAAGTACGTGTTCCACAGGGGCTTCTTTGCTTTTAACATACTGCGATTCGATGATCTGCTGTGGGCGTACAAGAAGGTTACGCAGAGATCTACGTATTTCATCCCAACGGGAAAGTCTTTTGCGGCGACGTTGATTTTTTATGGGGGGTCAGAGACTTTTTCAGGAAATGAGCGGCAGGTTGATGACGTATTGACTCTTGCTTCAGGCAAAGCGCCCTGGGCAATAGTTGGCTACTCGACCGAGATCAACGACATTTTCTCTAAACGTACGAGCGAATTCTGCGAGGCTGTTGAGGCCAGGCGTCAGGAACTGTCAAACAGGAATTTATGACAGCCGTGGACCCATATAGCACCAATCCCTTCAGGGTTCTTGGCCTACGGTCCAACGCGTCCGGGAAGGATACCGGAAGGGGTGTAGATCGCCTTCTCAAGTGGATCGAATTGGGCGAAACTCCTCAAGTTGAAGATCTTTTCCCATATCTTGGTTTGTTGCGGAGAGACCGAGATCAGATCAAGAAGGCGTCAAGCGAGGTCGAAGACCCCAGAATTCGTATCAATTCTGAGTTGTATTGGCCGAGCTATGAGTTTTCCGGTTTCGACGCTTGCCAGGAGTTTCTTAAGGGAGGACAGTACAGTCAGCTCACTGCCCATTGTGAAAAGGCAGTCGCCGATGGGTTCGCAGGGCGGAAGAACGGCAAGAGCGTTGAGCCACGGCTTGACGCTAGTTTGGGTTGCCACTATCTCGCTGTCTTTTATCACTCCGCCGCCATTTCACCCCCGCGTGGCTTGGCACCTTCAGGTCAAAAGCCGCCTGTCGACTGGGATAATGCTTTCCGATACTGGATGCTCGTCGGCAAGGACGAGGTCTATTGGCGGCACGTAGTCGAGCGCGTGCGGCTCTTGAATGATCCCCGCGTCAGCGCGTCCTATGTCGAACAATTGAGACGAGGGCTTCCTCCCACACTCTTGCGCGTGAATGTGTCGCGCGCCATAGCGGGTGTTGAGGGAGACCGATCTGATGGCCTCGTTCTGAATTGTCGAATCATCAAGAAAGCGCAGTTTGGCTCGGACGGAGATCAAGCTCTCAGGGAAGTTGCTCTTCTAGTGCAAGCGCGGTTTGAGAAGGCGCTGCGCGACATCCAGTCTGCTGTCTCAGAAAACACAATCAGAACGCAGGTACCAAGAGTGGCACAGTCGGCGGACGGTGCTGAAACAGCATTTAATTCGGAAAAGCTGACCGCATATTTAGCGGCAATCGAGGAATCGATCAAGAAGAAATTGGTGCCGATTGGACGGTCTATTGGAGAAGCGGGACTAGATCAAACTGAGCCTGGGTATGAGATCTTGGACGGTGTCGCATACGCTTACCGATCCGTTTCATTGGCGTTCAACAATTACGGAGGAATGCCTCGTGCATCGCTCCGGCTGACGGCCGCAGCAAGGGAGTTTGCGCGTGGCACGCAGTGCAAAGAACGACTGGACGAAGGCTATCAAGCTCTTCAGTTGCTCTCGCTTCAAAAAGATGCAGCCGAGTTAGCAGCGGCATCCCGTTACAAAGAGTCGCTGGCGAAATTAGAGGAAGCAAGGCAGTTTGTAACATCAGACGACGAAAGACGAACCATCGATGAATGGGTCGAACTAGCAAAAAAGAGAATCGCACTCGAAGGGGTCAAGCAAATTGCTAGTCCTCCAACCATGTTTACGTTTAACGGGATCGGAACACGGCTCTATGGAAAGCGTGGCTACGATCCTCACAGTCAGTCCTATGTAAGCACATTATTCTTTACGTTCATTTTTCTTCCGATCTTTCCATTGGCTTCTTATCGCGTGAGAAATGTTGGTGGTGGGCAGTACCAGTTCTTGGGCAAGGTACCCATGAAGCTAACGGCGTTTATTGCTCCCGCCATCGTCGCGGTGGTGATCGGATTCTTGATGCTCCAAGACAGCACAGACACCAGCACGTCAAGGCTGCCGCAGAGTCCTCCCAGTAGTTCAGTTGGAACAGTCACGTCAAGCCAATCGTCAAACGCGGACAAAGATAGCCTGGGCAAGTGGATTGACCAAGAACGAGCGAGATTAAAGGAGGAGGCAGCTGAACTGGATTCCGAGGCGAGTCAAATCGACATTGAGCATCAGTTGTTAGACCAAAAAGTGAACGAACTCAACTCCGGGTCTCCTTCTCCAGAGGAAAGTGATAGCTACGAAGCTGACCGGCGACGATTCAATGGACGAGTACAAGCCCACAACGCGCGGCTGGGGAGACACGAGGCAGACGTGACGAGTTTCAATGCGCAGGTCAAGCGGTACAACTCGATGCCCTAAGAGGTAATTCATGAAGCGTTTGTTTGGAAAAGAACGTAGCATTGATCCTTCCCCAAGACTTGCTGGAGAGGTGGAAAAACTCCGGAAGGTCGAGCTCTCATCGGTCATCGACCTTGCAATCGAAGTGTGGAGACTGCAGGATCGCGTCAAGAGACTTCAGTCGGCTACCGGGCGAGAAGACCCATCCATCGCGTTTTCCATCGACAAGATCCAGCACGTATTGAGGGAGATTGGAATTGAAGCTCGCGAATATACGAGCCAAACGTACAACGAAGGAATGAGTCTAGATGTTTTGACATTCGACTATCCGGTTGGAGAAAAACCTGTCAGCAGAGTCGTGCAAGAAACAGTGAGTCCGGCCATTTTCTTCGACGGAAAACTCTACAAGATGGCTCAGGTGATTGTCGGAAAGGCAGGTGAGACCGCCGATGGCAAGAAACACGATTGATTTCGGAATAGATCTTGGCACAACGAACTCTGAGATTGCGGTCGTAGACAAGGGTCAGGTGCACGTCATCAGGAACGGTTTCCGTGACGAAATTACCCCCTCAGCCGTTAGGATCGACCGAAAGGGCAGCATAATCGTGGGCAAGTTGGCCTTCAACCAACGCGTGGACGACAAGGAGAATACCCACACTCAATTCAAGCGTCTCATGGGAAGTCAACAGATATTGGACTTCCCGAATTCGGGTCGGCATATGAAGCCCGAGGAATTGTCTGCAGAGGTCCTCAAGAGCCTTCGTCAAGACGTACTACGTGAAATGGGCGAAGAAATGACCGCGTCTGTGATCACGATCCCGGCGCTGTTCGAAATTCCCCAATGCGATGCAACGCGGCGAGCAGCAGAGTCGGCTGGAATCACTTGCTCTCCTCTTTTGCAAGAGCCCATCGCGGCGGCACTTGCTTATGGCTTCCAGGCCGAGAGCTTAGACGGATTCTTACTTGTATATGACCTAGGCGGAGGAACATTCGATGCGTCGTTGATTCGGACTGTGGAAGGGCGCCTCCGAGTCATAGACCATGCCGGGGACAATTTCCTCGGAGGAAAAGACTTTGATGACAAGCTTCTGGACTATTTAGTCCGAAAATTGCAACTCGAGTTTGGTCTCCGAATACTTGATCCAAGCAGGGACCGTAAGGGGTTCGCCAAGCTTCTTGCAGAAGCTGAAAACGCAAAAATCCAACTGTCGAACAGTCCAAGCGCATATATCTCAATTGCGGACTTGGGGAAAGAATTGGAGGAGTTTGAAGCGAGCTTCGAACTAACTCAATCTGAATACGAGGGCCTCATCGAGTCCTTCGTTCGAAAGACCATTGAGATCTGCCAACAGTTGTTGACCGCCAATCATCTTTCCAACAAAGCGGTTAGCCGAATCATTCTTGTTGGTGGTCCGACCCTGACACCTCTTGTTCGTTCGGCAGTGGAGAGCAGTCTGGGCATCAAACCTGAATTCAAAGTAGACCCCATGACAATCGTTGCTAGGGGTGCCGCCCTGTTTGCGGCTTCGCAAAGAGTTCCGCAATCACTGTCGCCAAGGTCGGCAAAAGGAACGCTGCGGCTGAAGCTGGCGTACAGTCCGGTGTCCCAAGACACAGAGACGGACGTGGCTGGCAAACTTGAAGATGCCGGTGATTTCTCACACGCCCGCGTCGAGATTTCACGAGTGGACGGGGGATGGAATAGTGGAAAGTTGGCGCTGACCAACAATGCTTTCATGGCTTCTGTGGTCTTGAATGACAGAACTGTGAACGAGTTCCAAATTAGAATCTTCGACAAGACGGGGAACGCCCTTAGAGTTGAGCCGGAGAATTTTGCGATAACGCACGGTCCTATGGTCGAAGATGCCCCCCTCTCCAGGGCGATCTCGCTGGGACTAAGCGACAATACGACCCATGTGCTGATTCGAAAGGGGGCAACGGTTCCTTGCCAGGGCAGGACGAGGCGCGGAGAAATCGTGACGGCGCACGAGGTCTCCAAAGGAGAAATGAGAGACGTTCTAAACATTCCATTGCTCCAAGGTGAGAACGACCGATCCGACAGGAACAGGGAAATTGGAACACTCAGGATATCGGGGAAAGACATTTCCAGAACGCTGCCAGCAGGCAGTGACGTCGAGATCGTGGCCGACGTTGATAGGGATTTCAAAGTCAAGGTGAACGCATTCATCCCGCTCTTGAATCAGTCGTTTCCAATGATTTTCGGGGATACGATTGCTCCACTGCCTCGTGTAGAGGACATGCAGGCAGACTTGGACGCTGAGAAACAAAGGCTAGCGCTCCTTGGTGAGCATCAGAATTCAACGGGCGATTCTCCTGGACGACAGCAGGTCGGTGAAGTCGCAACCACAGTGAAAGAGTTGGAGCGTCAATTAGAGAAAGCGAAGGTCAAAGACCCAGATGCCGCTGAACGTGTGCGTCGTGGTATTGAAGAACTAAAGGCGCGCGTAGACTTGATCGAGGAAACACAGAAGTGGCCGACGCTGCTGAATCGTCTCGAAGAAGTTAAGCAGGTTACAGGTGAAGCGGTGCAGGGCTCAAATGAAAGGAAGGACGTTGAAAGGTTCGAGAGAATTCTTGCCGAGGCAACATCGGCTGTCGCGCTGAAAGACCACAGGAAGTTGGAAAAAACGGTTTCGTCGCTCGAATCACTGACTTGGGAGATATGGGCTAGGCAGGATGACTTTTGGGTGGCCTCCTTCCAGAATGTTTCCAAATATGCTTCTAAATTCATTGATCAGCAACGCGGTAACTCGCTAATCGAAGAGGGCGCACTCGCCATAGAAAGGGCAGATTTTGCTAGCTTGCGCTCGATTGTGAGAGAACTCTGGGCGCTGGTTCCCGATTCTGAGGAAACAACAAAGGAAAAGATGCAGTTCCCTTCGAGCTTGAGAAAGCGGACTGTCGGCTATCTATGATTGAAAGCCTCACGGTGGGATCGACGGTCCGCGACACGTACACGATCTTGGAAAAGCTCGGAGAAGGAGCCTTTTCCGAGGTTTTCTTGGTCCGACACAGGTTCTTAGGCCTGCAGGCAATGAAGGTTTTCAAGAGCAGCTCGCTTAGCCCAACTTCCGATCAATTCAAGGAAGCGTTCATTCTGTCGAGGGTTGCCCACCCAAACATCGTTCGGATTTTTGAGGCGAACAAGATCAACGGAGCTGGCGGCGAACGATCATACGTAACGATGGAACACGCTGCTGGAGGAACCCTTCACGCCTTTCTTTCGTCTCGGTCTCGACTTCTACTGGAAACCAGTATTCGGATTCAGAAACAGATATGTGCGGGACTCTCCGCCGCTCATTCCCAGAAACCAGCAATAATTCACCGAGATGTTAAGCCGCAAAACATACTCTTGACGAGCGAGGGCTCCGAGTTTTCGGTCAAGGTTGCGGATTTCGGTCTCGCGAAGAACATCGACCCCAAGCTCCGTATGGTCAGTGCCGCTGGCACACTCTTGTACATGCCTCCCGAAGGATTTCATCACTACGAGACGCCCGCCAGTGACGTTTATTCTGCGGGGATCATCTTTTATCAAATGCTCGCAGGAAGGTTCCCGTTTCCCGCCGTAAACTACACGACGGAGCAAGAATTTCGGCTGGGTCTAGCTAAAACGCGCACGCTGTTACCAACGCCCCCGTCTCAGGTCGCAGGTGGTCTCGATAGAAGATATGACGAAGTATGCCTGCAGGCTCTGCAACCAGACCTACGAAAGCGATTCCAGTCTGCGTCCGAGTTTCTTTCAGCCCTGGAAGCGTTGGGCGAAGTTGCGAGTCGAGCGCCCCTCGATTCCGACGATGGAAAACGAGTTGCGTTAGAAAAGGCGCGGAAGGCGATGGAGATGGGCAGACAATATGCAGAGTTGTCCGCAGCCATTCAGTTGCTAGAAGAGGCTCTGCAAGAGTCTCCCATTCTTGCTCGGGAATATGGCGAAATACTCGCCAAGTGGAAATCCGGCGTGGTCTTCTAAAATGGACTCTTTCCAAAACGCGATTGCCAAGATAGAGAAGATGATTCGCGTAAGCCGACTCAATGACCTAGACAGTCTGATGAAGGTGGGTCAGGAACAGCGTATTTCAGAAGTCGGTGACTCAATTGCAAAGCTGGACCAAGGTGCCTACTTGATTGGTTGTGGCCCATACACGCAGGGGATATACCGACTTTCCGCATCGGAAACTATTTTCGGAAGACAAGCCACATTACACGAAGAGCCGGTTGGTAAGGTTTTGGATTTCTCGATAAACGACTCTGTCACATTTCGTCCTCGCGAGGTATCACGGCGACACTTCAAGATCACTCAAAATCGGATAGATTCGCAAGCCGTTTACTTCATCACAGATCTTGGCAGCACGTGCGGGACGTACTTAAACGGAGCCTCGCTGGAACCTCAGAGGGATGACGGCTCAGGCACCGATACAAGTGTCGCCAAGCCGTTGGCCGATCTCGATGTAATCAGCCTGGGTCCGAACCTGGTAAATCTCTTTCTCTTCCTCGTGATTCCGGGGGACAATCCCGGACGGGGCTAGCCTTTTGCCCTAACGCCTGAGCACAGCCGCGTTTTGTTCAAGGGCTATGCCGAACTCACCATGATGGTGGCTTGAACGCAGGATACGCGTCGCGAAAGATAGTCAACGCATCGCGACGCAAACCTTCTAGCTCATGCGCGGCTTCGGGCGGCTTGAAGAAGTAGACCGGGCAGTTCGGGTTGTCGCACTGACAGTGGCGCAGGATACCGGACCTGGTCATCTTGTCGTATTTCGCCCGCAGTCGGGAAAGCGCCTTCTCAACGGCCTGAATCTTTATTCGCAGGATATCGCTTTTCAATTCATGCCTGGAGGGAATCCGGTCGATCAAATGACCGTCGCGGGCCTTCCAGATGCCGGTACCCAGGGCCTGGATGGTGTCGGTGATGGCCTGCTTGAAATCACCGAGGTTGCTTTCGTCATGAATCGGCGTGTAAAAGGCAGGACGATCAAATACCCTTGCGAACAAAGCAAGAACCTCGTCGTCATTGACCGGCTGAATGGATGTGGCAAGTTTTCTCAGGTCTGCCGGGGCGTCGGGGAACGGCTCGCCTTCGACAAACCGTTTGAGCAGGGGTTCGCTTCCTCGTCGTAAAAATTCTTCAAATTCCGTACGCGACCAAATGTCACACTCGCTCACGCCAAGAGATTTGACATGCTTCTTGATTCTGTCCCGCATTTTGGCGGAGATGTTGGAGGTCGCGACGATGCGAAAGCGTTGCGGAGTACCGTTATCCGCTTTTAGAACCTTTGCAATATCCTCCTCAGCCTTGGCAAACGTCAGTTGTTTGCGGTTGACGCACTGGATGCAAACGGATTCGCCATCCTTCGTCCCATTCTCACGAACACCCCAGATATCGCGTCCGAGGTCGTTTCCTGCTTGGCCATACCATTCCAGTGACCGCCAGTCCTCGCTTCGCCAGTGGTAAGCAAAAACTAGTCGCTCAAACTGGGAGCCGTCGAAGTCCTCAAAATGTATCGGCTGTACATAGTTGGCAGGCTGTGGCATGTCTTTCCTCAACCGGCTTGACCGTATCTAAGCGAACAGTTTTTCCTGCCGCACGATGCGAACGTGTCCGTCGATGTTTTCAAGCACGGCACGAGCAGAAATCTGTGCAAGTTCTTTTGGCTCCACCTTATGCAGGCCGCCGCCATACACCCGACCTTCGGAGATGAATTGGCCGGGCGTAACGCGCTGGAGCGCCTCAAACACTTTCGCGGCAAGTTCGGGGTGGTTGTTGAGCGCCTCCTGCAAGTGGCTCTTTGGATAAAGCATGAGGTAGACGTTGTGGGCGGTCGCGTCCGAGCGATTCCAGATAAAGCGGAACGGATGCTTGCCGTTGGCCGAACGACCCATATAGGTGCACAGGAATGGTGCGGGCGGACGCTGCTCCTGGGAGTACCACGGAGCACGATGGCTCGCGAGATACGATGCGTGAATTTCTTGCTCGCGGCCCTTCTGCAAATACGCATAGAAGCGAGGCCAGCTCGCCTTAATCTTGTCTTCCGGCTCGCTGCAATCCAACAAATAGAGCTGGGGAGACACGGCGGGCGCTCCATTAGGCTGTGAGTCGATGATGTTAGCGGTCAGGTGGCGCGGCCCCGGCAGTATCGGTTTCAGGAACCGGCGCGGGATGTGCCAGGTCTTCGTTTCGTCGTCACTCAAGATGAAAAAACTGTTGGAGCCGGTCGCAAGCCCGCGCTTGATAATAAAGAGATCGCCGAGTGTCGGCTCGTCCGTGCTTTCGAACGTGGTACGTCCGGGAAACTGCGTCCATTTGCGTGAATGGCAAAGCATGTCGAGAGGCACCAGCGCCTCGGTCCTCGGGCTCTCAATCGCACCGGCAAAGGAAAAACGGATTCGGTGTCCTGGCGGCGGAGGAGCCTTGCGAAACACGACGACGGCAGATGATACCAGCGCGTCCGTGAACTGCACGTCCGTGGGACAGAAGCGATGGATATGCAGGAGCGTCACTCGCTCGGTGAGGTAGCGGCGTAGCGTCACGCCGTAATTCACATCCATGAATTCCGAGGGGATGAGCCAGATGGCAAGCCCCTGCTCTTCCATCCAGTCGTGGCAGAGCAGGAGAAAATAACAATACAACCCCGCAAGCCCGCTGATCTCCATGTGCAATGAGCGAGCGAGCTGGGCCTTTAGGCGATCCTTGTCGTCGGATTCCAGGTGATGATGTCGCACGTAGGGGGGATTGGTGAGGATCAGATTGAAACGCTGCCCCGGAGGGTTCTGCTTTGTGAAATCGCCCTGCACGATGTGAAGGCCATTCTTGCCCCAGAGCTTCTTTGCGGCTTCTGCAAACAAGGGATCGAGCTCAATGCCGGTCGCGGCCTCGACGGTCTTTACCGGGACGGCCTGGCAGAGGGCCGAGTAAAACGATCCAGTGCCAATCGCCGGGTCAAGGAATCGGAGTCTCCCCTCCCCTAGCGCTTTATGTGCGTAGCGTGCGAGGCTCAGGGCAAGCTCAAACGGCGTCGCGAACTGGCCCCATTTGTTGCGTTCCGCCGCCGTCCTCAGGCTATCGAGACGGACCTGCTCCGCCTGTCGGAGTCCCTCGATGGTTTGGTGTGCGACAGTTGCCATGATGTCAGATCCCGAGCTGATCCAGGTCCTGGGTGCGATGCTCCCATATCCAGTCTATGCCCTCGGCTGCTTCGTACCCAAGATATGCCGCATCGAAGTATCCGCACAAAAAAAGCACAAAGACAACATCATTGCCGTGCGTCGCTTTGAGGTAGTTGATTTTGATCGCCTCTTCCTTCCGGCGCTTATTGACGTTGGTGAAGTCGCCGGCGGATTTCGCTTCGATGAGTATCGGCAGATGCGGCAGTTTGGCCTTCTTGGGCTGGATCACCGCGTCGATGGGAATCTTGACGGTCTTGGCTTCGGCCTTGGAGGGCTTCACAAGGACATTAAGCCGAAAAGAGAACGTGCCGGGCTCCATCTGATTGAGCGGAGTGGCGGCAGGGTGCGCCTTCAACTTGTAGCCGCGCTCGATCAGGTACTTCTCGATGAGTGCGAGCTGCCGCTTCTCCTGCGCGTTTCTCACGATGGGTTCCGCAACCGCACCGCACAGCCGGTCGGCGACGATGGTGGAAGAGCGGTAGCGTTCTTCCTTGCTGGGTTTACGTTTCTCTTCGATCCACGGAAAAATATCCACGTCCAACATCCGCGACAGAATTACCGTGATTTTCTTGAGATGTGCATCTAGGACATCCACTGCCAGATGCGGAGGGAGCTTGCCTTCTTCGAGCGTACCGACGAGATTCTTGCTGGAATCAGCAAGTCCAATAAGCCTGTCGCGTGCAAGCGGCGGGCATGTAGACATGCGCAAGGTCGGCAGAATGCCGGGATTGGTCTTGATGACATCCGGTGTAATCGTGGTCAGGTCTTTGGTAAGGGCGAGGCCCTGCTCGACGCTCTCGATGGTTTTCTTGCGGGTATCGCGGTACGCCTTCGGCGCAAACTTCATGAACCATTGATTGAACTGATCAACTGAGGCGCGGGTGTCTGCCTTCCACAAGTGTGGTTTGTCGGCGTTAATGGGCATGAGGTAATTTAACAGTCGATCAAGGAATTGTAACTCTGTGATTCTAGCGTGCGCATCTGAGGTTGAGCCGCCTGTACTGCGTTCAGCCCACAGGGAACAACCTATTCTCCGCCTCGTCGTATGTCTGGATTTCCGCAGCGCCGTGAGCTGCTGGCAAGCGGCTTTTCAGACGAATCCTGTCATGGTACAACGGCAATACCATGCTCGCTCCTGCCAATGCTGTTTCTTTGTCCTTGTGGCCTTTTGTTATCGGAATCCTCGGCACACTGATCGGTCTCATCGTGGGCTTCCTCTTTAACGAACTCTCGTCGGCAATTCGGAGCAGCCGCGAGGATCGCCGAACAATTGGCAAGGCTCTCGCTGAGCTAATGGAAGTTCGACACCATTTGAAAACCTTGCCTTTAGCTATAGAAGCACTGAAAGCGAGTCTGCCAGGGCCGATTACTCCGTACGACGAATTCATGCTTCGGAAAGCAATTTGGTTCTTCCTGCCCAATACCGATGGATTGCAGAAGAGATACGAGGACGCTGTCTCAGCAGTGGCCGGTGAGTTCCCCATGCTAGCTTTCGATCTCCGCTCGAAGGACGCGATAGGGCCTCTGATTGGACGACTGCGAGGGACCTTGCCCATTGATCCCAAAGATGCGCAACTCTGGTTGAAAATTGAGGACGAAGTTGTTCGTCTGTCGATCCCTAAGTTGGACGAGCTAATTTTGGAATTGGCAAAACTCCACAGGAGAGAGACTGTCAAACATGTGGACGCCATCCTAAAGAAGCCATTTGAGAAACCAACGGAATTAGTCAAGTTTTTTGCCGACAATTTTGCGGCGGCTATCGCAGCAGCGCAAGCTTCCCAAGCCAACGCCGGCGCACCCGAGGCTGTTAAAGCACCTGGACAGCCGACCTGACGTATGTCACTTCGAGGTTGCGAGTGCGACTGCAAAGCGGGAGTTTGCGAGCGTGGACATCCGTACCGAAAGCGCTAGCACGGTGGGTCATTCTGATCATCCAGTCTGCGGATAGAGCAGCCATCGCAACCGCTCCAGTCAACCATGAAGTCTGGCCATCCGTGCATTCCCTGTGTCAGCCCCAGGCTGCGGAGCCAAGCTACAAACTGATCAGCGTAGCGAGCGTTGGAGTCGCTTCTGTGTCCTTGGGTTTGATGGCAAATGGGAAGGAGATAATCAGGAAGACTGATCGGGCGACAACCGAAATAGTAAAAGTCGCGTGAGATGAGCACGTTCTCGCCGCCCAAGTCGGTTTCAACGTTGCCTGCGCCATGAACGCCAGGACGTTGCGACGGTGACCGGGACGGTTGAGAATAGTCGTAAATGCAGTCACCCAAGCGGTTCGATAGATCCGCACTATGTACATTCGGTATTCGATGTGGCCATCTCGCAGGTGCCTGTCGATCATATTCCTTCAGAGAAATGACTTCTTCAACGCGCATGGCAAACACGAGGTGCCCACTAAAATCGCCGCTGTGGGAGTTCTTCGAGCCAAGGCCAGCTACCCAATCGTCTCTCTTTGCTACCCGACGGATACCGGGTTTGCAAATAGCCAATGAACACATGCCCTGAAATGGGTTTGGAGCCGCGCCATCATCCACCGGGATCGTGTACGAGAAGAGGCGAAACATAATCGCTGACGTTTTTAGTTCTCCATAGAACGGTACTATTTCTTGTTCATCCAAGGTAGCTTCGCCGCTTGGTCGGCAGTGAACTCAGCAACGAACTTCTCGGCCCAAGCTGCGGCCAGCTCAACGGCGTGCTCTAGATTGTGGTCTTCATATGTGACCTTATGCCAGTGTTTATGCTTTGCATAGGCATCCTCGAACATCCAAGTAGCGCCTTTCCCCTCCTCTTGCAAGACCACAGTTACGCACTCTGCAGCCTTCGTCACGTGAGGGATTTCGTAAAGGTGTCCGGCTGGTTCAGTGTTCTCGATTAGAACAAATTTCGATGAAAGTGCGTGCCGCATGACCTTTTGGATGAGACTCTCACCTGCTTTGTCTGGCTGTTCCTTGATGATGTATGTGTAATAGCCAAGTTCTTCGAGCTTGGATTGAATCCTCTTCAGTCGCCCCAACACAGATCCAGTGTCCTTGCCCAGGACGAGAACGGAGTCCGAGTTCTCCAGGATCGAGTCCGCCCGTTGCCATACCAAATCGAATGCAGATTTTATCGATTCGACGACGAAGTCAGCGTGAGCGCCACGAGCGAGGCGTAGCTCCCATCGGACGAAAATATGGACATCGTCGTCATCGCGAGTAGGCTTTGCGAAGGGGTGCCCCTCGTGCGCGAGGCGCAAAACTGCGCGCTGCATGGCCTCGGCGAAAGCATAGGCCGAAAATTTGTGCTCCCAGTATTTGGTGTACAGGTGTTCTTCAATCTCACAGATAAGGAACTCGCCCTCCCGCCTTATCGTCGTCTCCGGGAAATAGTTGTCCATTACCCGGATGAGAGCATCTTCGGGCAAGTCATGTAAGTTCAGGCATTCCAGCTCCGCAACGCTGATAGGCTCGCCGTCTTCAACTTGGAACTGTTCCCAGTCGTTAGGCGTGTGTGCGCCTTCGTCCTCGAATTCATGGTGGTCGTCAGAAGACATCGGAGTCCCTTCCGCCCGTTCTGTCCCTCAATGTGCCTCGGGACTCTGCCAGCCACATTCCCCGCACTCGGATACGTAGGGTCGGGGCAGTTCTGGATTGAATCCCACGTCGAGATTGTATGAGCCGCAGTTTGGGCACCGTTCAGGGGCATCGCTCTCGTAACGGATTACGGCGCTGCCGAAGGCTGCGAGGACGGTATGGGTGGCGTCGAGCACAAACACCGCATCTTGGCGAGTCGCGCCGTTCGCGTGTGTGAGCCAGCCTGCCAATTCCCATGCCGATTTCGCGGTGGCCTTCAAGTGGCCGCGAACGCGCTCCGCGCTTGCGCCGCCCGCGATGGCGTTCGCGATCAGTTCGGACCATGAAATAAAGTTGCTGCGCTGCGGGGCTTCTTCAGCGGGTGGAACCATCTCAGATTTCGCGAGTGATCGGACCAATTGAATCAGGCACTCCCGGCACTTCACGCCCACCGCTTGAAAATCCTCGGCCTCTTGGACCGTATCAAGGGTTTCGGCGGCTTGCTCCCAGCGCCGCCACGTGGGGGTGAGTCTCGCTTTCTGCGCGTCATCTGGTGCACCACGCGAGCGTGCCATGATCCGTGCGGTCACGCCGACGTGAAACGAAAGGGTGAAATCCAGGCTCGGGAAGTAGTGTTGAGAATAGAGGTTTGAGGGCGACGTGATGACCCAGTAGCGGTCTTTGTTAGTGTGGACATCCCAACAATCGTGATCGCTTCCCAGGATGTGCTCGGATTTGACCTTCTCTGCGTGTAGTACGTTTTCGCCGCGCGCCTGGGTGGCGACGTAGTCGGACACGGCTCGTTTGCTGGTGGGATTGGCGAGCGTGAAGCTCCCGAGGATGTGTTTCGCGGGTGGAGGCGGAATGGTGTGCTCACCGCGCGGCGCTCGCCGCCGCTTCTTTCCACCCGTTCGGGCTTTCTCGCGTCGCCGCTTCAACGCGAACCCATCCTCGATGTCGGACACGTCGGTCATGCGAGGGCAATCGTATCAGTTCTTCTCACTAGAATCTCAAACGGACCCGGAATTTCATGAAAAGTGCGTGAAGTAAAGTTAGAATATTGTCTACCCGTGGACAAGTCCCACATTCCGGTGCTCGCTGAAGTCTTGGAACTGTACTACTCATTTGACGAGTTGATGGAAATGGCTTCGATTTTCGATGTGAATTTCCCCGAGGAAGCCATCTGGCGAAGCGGGAGGTTCAATTGGCTGGCTGCGGCAAGGCAACTTGTCGAACGGATCGACCACGGCAACCACTACAAAATGCTGGAATCGCTTCTCTCAGCCCTTGAGCAACGCAACAAAACAGCCATCGCCCGCACGGATTGGGAGAGAAGAGACGCCCACCAGTGCGCCACTCCCAAGATCGAACAGCTGGCGGCAGCATTGGGCGAACCTGGGATTGCACGAGAGATCGTAGTGGCTGAAGAAAAGCCGTTCACCGCCAAAGCGGAGGTCCGGGAATTTCTTGAACGAGCTGAAACTCCGATTCTGGTGGTCGATCCCTACGTAGGGGTCGGTACACTCGATTGCCTCAGAACGATGAAATTTCCAATACGCTTACTCACCGGGTCTCATGGAAACTCTGTTGAGGCTGGCTTCGAAGCCGCCCTGAAGGCGTTCCAGGCTGAGGGCTTTCAAATCGAAGTCAGGCAACACGGGAAATTGCACGACCGTCACCTTGCCTTCAACGAGCGGTGTTGGCTCGTAGGGTCTTCACTCAAAGATGCTGGGAAAAAGGCTTTTCACACGACGGAGATCGTTGACGCAAAGGTGGAAGTGCTGGCTGCGCTAGAAGCAAAATGGAACTCTGCGTCGGCATACCCTCCGCTCCCGGCCTTGGCTGCCGCACCCGCCGCAAAACCGTAAGGAGAGATCATGGGCTTCCTTTTTTTGTCGCAGCGAAGAAAGACTTACGGATGAGCACGTGTTTCCTGCCTTTATGGGAGGCGAGCTGGAGGTACGGAATGAGAGTTGTGAGCGCTGCAACCGCGACTTCGGTATGGCCGAAACAGCTATGAAAGAGGCGACTACGCCTCTGCTAAATCTAAGGGTCGGATGGCAACCTGCCCCCCCCGAGACAAACTCGGCATCCGCCGTGAAAGCATGAGACGTGACCGTCATAAAAACGTAATACTAATTGTGACAAATCACAGCAAAAAGCCTGCTTAAAGGTGATGAAGAAGGAGCAAGTGGTTTGTCACCGTTTGTCACAACTTGCTGACTTTGCTCTGCGTTGCGCTCGCTCCGGCAAGTTTTGATTAAAGTACTCTAGCGACTTCTAAGCAGAGGGTCGCCAGTTCGAGTCTGGCCGGGCGCGCCATTTCCCAAAACGAACCAAATCGCAGCCCTCGTCCAGCCCCACGAACGTTCCGCCGGTTCGTCTACCGCCAATGCAACAACGCGTCCCCCACCGCGCTAATATCCAAAGTCAACTGCCGCTCCGGACGCGCGCAATCCAAAACCGTATTCGCCTGATACAGGTCTTGCACTGGCGTTCGATACGGCGGGTCGGCCATGCTGATCTGCAAAAACAGCGGTCCGCCTTTCATATTCTCCAGCGTCGTCACTCCATCCTTCGTCCACAAGGACTGACTCTCGCCATTCACCAAAATATCGTAACCCCTCGAAAACGCCTTCTTCGCGGTGTACTGGACGCGAATGCTGATCGTGCAAGCCCCGCCTCTCGGCGCATCCACTCGGTCCCCCTTACCCACCTGTACCTGCGCCAACATCTGCGAATGAATCGAGTCCGCCATTCCCAACGCCGCTTTCCCCAATGGCTGCTTCTCAAACGGCCGGCTCCCATTCGTTCGTGCCATCGCCGAATAGATGTTAAGCCCGTGCCTCATCGTGTTCGACGTGTTACTTCCGAAATCCAGCCCGCCTTTCGCCGCATCCAGCAGCGCATCGTTGTGGCTCACCTTCGCGATATAGGTAGACGCCGGCGCCATTTCCTTCGCATCCTGCGCGCTCAACAATTTGGCTTCCACATGCAAGATGTAATCACCCTTCTGCGGCTTATCCGTAGGCAGCAGTGTCATCAGCAACACGCTATCCACCCCCGTGGACTGCGTGTACTCCAGCATCGATTCAGGAATCAACGGGCTATACAGCCCTCCTGGATTTAGCAGCACAATCTCGAACGGCGCCCCCGCTAATTTGTCATACACCATAGCCGTCAAGTTCTGCGCAAACTGTTGTCCGTATGCGTCGCCTGTCGTATCAAACGTAGGCATGATCCCAACGATTCTCTTGCCGCCAGTTCCCTGCGCATCCGTGCGCATACCACAGGCCAACAGCAAACACACAACCAGGATCCGTGCGAGCTTCATTTCCAATCCTCCCGCAAAAGTAGGAGGCGCACGCAGGCCCCGTGCGCCTCCGTCGTTCCTAACATGCGTCAGTGCGGTGCAGGCGCCGGTGTTGACGTCTTCTTCACCGCGGGTTTCGCCGGCGTTTTCGCAGGTTCCGAACTAGTGGTCGTCGTCGCCCTACCGCTATCCGAACTTCCGGTAGCTCGCGCGACAACTTCCGCCGCGCTGGCCGCGGTCACGTTCGCTTGCGTCACGTTCAGTGAATCAACATTCTTGGTGGTGATCACCGACGCAGGCGGCATGTACCAGCTCTTGTCGCCAATCAACAGAAAGTAGTCGTAGATGATGTACATGTTCCCAGGCAGCTGCCCCCCGTGCTGGCGCTGATACAACGCAACGTAAGTCTTCAGCTCTTTCTTCACCTGATCCTGCAATCCTGGATCGTTTTGCGATATTTGAAACAGCGCATCCTCCAAATGCGGCTCGGCATAAGCGCCGCGGTCCGCATCGTACTGAATCGCCTGCAAAAACTCGCCCATCGCTTGCTGCTTTTCTTCCGGCGTTCGCCCGGTCGCGATCATCACCTGTCCCAGGTAGTAATGAGCCCGGGGATCGTTCGAACGCAATTTCACCGCCTGATCCAGGTCATCCCTCGCTTCGTCGTACAAATCGTAGTCCAGCGCAATCACGCCGTTGTCCCGTTTCAGTGCCGACATCAGCAGTTGAAACTCTGGCCCAGAACTGACCAACCCCTTCTTCGCTCGCGCTTCCAAATCGGCCTTATACGCGCTGGTGATTAATCGCGTGATGGCCGCCTGCCGCTCTCGCGTGCGCTCTGGTTTTCCGATGAACCCCAATCCCACGCGGCTATCGCGTCCCACCAAATTATCCAGCCGCGCATACATTCTCGGAATCTCGCGCGCATCATAATTCTGTTCCAGCATGTACTTCAGCCCGGCCTCGTCCGCCTCATCCTCGTACACCGTCGACCATTCGGTCGGCTGAAATTTATTCCGGAACAACAAGCCCCCGGCAATTCCTCCCACCGCTCCCAGGCCTCCTCCGATCAAAGCTCCCGAGTAGCCGCCGACCGCTCCGCCGATCGCCGCGCCACCCAGCGCCGAGACCGCGCCGAAAATCGCCTTCTTCTTCACGACATCCGCTTGTTTCTCGCGATCGAACTCCTCTTCCAGGATCTCGTTCCGAATCGTGTTGTACGTGTGCTTCTTCTCCACGTGCGCGATCTCATGCCCAAGCACGTAAGCCAGTTGCGCTTCGCTGTCCAGCATGGACACAAGTCCCGTCGAAATATAAATCGTCCCCGTAGACAGCGCTTCCGCTCGCGGAACCGGATCCAACAGCAACCGGAACGAATACAAGTTCGGCGAACCCTGCGGCACAATCCTCTGTCCCAACGAGTTCACGTACCGCACCAAGATCGGATTGTTGTAAAGCTCGCCAAAATTCTGACGGAACGTCGCCAACTCCGACAGCGACAACTCTCCCAATCTGGTCGACTGGTTCACGTTGAACGCAAACTCCATGTCTGCCCGCCGCCGCGCATCCCACGCCTCCTGAATCTTATGGATAACCTCGGGGCGCTGCGCGATCTCCCCCAGTTTCTTTTTATCCTTGTCATTAAACTCCGTGGCCGTCTGCGCAAACAACGGCAAAACCGCAAACAGCATCGTCAACAGCATCGTCGCAAATCGGACGAAACCCGAATGCCGAATCATTTCATCCTCCTGTGTCCCGCGAACAAAAAAAGGTATCCGTACGCGGTTTGTGTGTCCTTTTTTTGGAAATTCCGGCAAAAGCGCTCGCTGGGCTATACGCAACTAATACCCCGCCGCCATTTTTGTCAAGCAAAATGCTGTTATTTCACGATGACAAGACAAGCTCGTTCCACTACAATCTGCCCAAAGATTCAAGCCTCAAAGATGAGCCAAATGATCGCCAAGTTGGTCCTGTGAATTCCGCGCCCGTCCCATGGAGCGCCGCGGTCAGGCGCCGCCTTTACGGTCGTGCAATAACTCTTTCGCTGATCCTATTGACCACGCTGATCGCGTTAAGCATCGCGTTACTCTCACACGCCACCGCCGCCGACATCGCCGAACCCATCACCCTGGAAATCCCCCAAATGCAATTGCAGCTCGAACCCAACAGCGCCGCCGTCATCACTTCCACCAATTTTGACGAGATCCTCGTCCACGTGACCAGGAGCCCCACGCAAGTCAGCCCAGGCTCTCTCTTCACCAAAATCAACACCCAAGCCGCCAACATGATCATGACCACCACGACCATGGCCGACGGAATCCTCTGCAAGCTCGACCTAAGCCATCACGAAGGTTTCCATCTCCAACCTGGTCGCAACTCTGTAGAATTCTCCTTCACCGATCTCAGGAAGCGCGTCCATTACGCCTCGTTTCTGCTGCAAACCTCCGACACAACGACGACTCGCGAACACAAGCGCGCGTCCATTACTCCCGATCGTCCTGTTACCGGCGCGATCAAATTTGCCGTAGTCGTAGGCATCGCCCGTTACTCCGATTCCGCTGGCGGCATCACCAGCCTCCAGTTCGCCGACCGCGATGCCCAGGAATTCCGCGACTTCCTCCTCTCTCCCGACGGTGGCTCCTTTCCAACGGACAACATCCGCCTTCTCCTCAACGAAGACGCCACCGCGCAAAACGTCCGCAGCGCCCTCTTCACTTTTCTAACCAAAGCTCAGCCGCAAGACGAAGTCGTCCTCTACATAGCAGGCCACGGCGCGCCTGACCCCAACGACCCGCGCAACCTCTATCTCTTAACCTACGACACCAAAGTCGACGACATGGGCGGCACCGCCTTCCCCATGTACCAACTCCAGGACGTCTTCGCGCGCGTCATCAAAGCCAAGCGCGTCGTCACCTTCGCCGACACCTGTCACAGCTACGGCTTCAGTGGCGCCAGCGCCCACGGCAAAAAATCCAATAATCTCGTAAATCAATATCTCTCCCGCTTCGCCAACGACTCCGATCGCGCCGTAATCACCGCCAGCGACATCAGCCAACTCTCCTACGAATCCGACAAATGGGGCGGCGGCCACGGCGTTTTCACCTTCTTCCTCCTAAAAGGCCTCCACGGCGAAGCCGACTTCAACAAAGACGGCACCGTTACCGCCGGCGAACTCTTCGCCTACATCCACGACACCGTAGACAAAGCCACCGAAGGCAACCAAAGCCCCATGGCCCTCCCAGGCCTAGCCGAACACCTCCCCCTTTCCGGCATAGCCCTACGCAAAAGCTCTCGCGCCGCAACTCTCTTCCGCCCTCCCTCCGCCGATTTCCTCCGAGCCTTTGTAGGGGCGGGGTTCACTCCGCCCGACTGGAGCCGCGCCTCGGACCTGCAATCCGCAAATGTAGGGGTGCGCTTTAGCGCATCCCAATCGGCAACCGCACCAAACCCGGTGAAGTAAATTGGCAAACAATCGAATTCCCTCGTCCCGCCGATGTAGCGGCCGCTTTCCGAAGCGGGCACTCTTTCCATCCGCAGTCCACCTATCGTCCCCGTCAAATCTCGGACCCTTACACTCGTCCCTTCAAACCCAAACAATTTCCAGACGCCGCATTCGATGACACTAAAAATCGACAATCCCAAATCCACCACCCGCGAAACGCCCCCACTTACCCCTCGCTCTTGGCTCACAATTTCCGTCCTAACAATAATGCTGGCGGCAACCTTCTCCGCCATCGAACGCCAAGGCTTGCTCCACAGACTAGACCTCCAAACCTTCGACTTGCTTGTAGCTGCCCAAGACCCTGCCCCGCCCAGCAATTCCGTCCTCAACGTAGACTTCGACGACGCTTTCGTTCGCAACAACAACGCCTTCCCTATTCCCCGCCTTCTCCTGGCCGACGTGATCCGCAAAATCGCAACTGGCAAACCCGCAGCCATCGGCGTTGACATCATTCTTGACCTCCCCCGCTCCGAAGCCGACGACAAAAAACTAGCAGCGACCATCGAAGATGCAGGCAATGTCATCCTAATCAGCGAATTCGGGTTTGCGAACTATCACCCCAACGATCCCCTCCCTATGTTCAAGAACGCCGCCGCGGGCGTAGCCTTCGGCGATCTGGTCCTCGACGAGGACGGCGCTGTCCGCCGCATGTTCCTCCGCATCACCACTCCCGACTACAAAGCCCTATCCCTCCCAGTAGCGCTGGCCGACTACGCATCCGATCAGCATCTCCGCCCCGGCGGTCGCGGCTTCCTCTTCTTCGGCGGGACAAAACTTCCCCTCGCCTCCGCGCAGCCCGACACCGCCTGGATACGATGGTACCCCTCCGCTCCCACACCAATAGTCTCCGTGGGATCGGTGCTCTCGAGTGCCTTCGACTTGTCGATTTTTAATGGGAAAATCGTCCTGGTAGGTCAGTCCAGCGAGATGGGCAAAGATCTATTCGAAACGCCAGCCACCCGCGCTGCTCAAGAAATCATTCACGGACGCACCCTGCTTTCCGGCGCAGAAATTCACGGGGCCGCTACCGCAACACTTCTGAACAAAAATTTCCTGCGCACCGTCCACGCTTTCCCGCGCTTCGCAGTCGCCTTCGTACTCACGTTCAATATCGTTGCACTCGCATTCCACAGCCGCTGGTACGTCGCACTCGTGGTGTGTCTCGCTATCGTCGCGCTCATTTATTTCGCGGCTGAGTCTTTATTCACCAACCACAACATTTGGGTACCCTTCGTATCCATCCAATTTTGCCTCCTGGCCGCCCTTCCCGCCGGACTCGGCTACCGCTCCGTCGAAGAGCGCCGCCTGAAAAACGCCATGGAAGCTGAGCGCCGCCAGCTCATGGGCCTCTTTGAGCGTTACGTCTCCGCCGACGTCGCCGCAGAAATCTGGAAAAATCGCGACAACATCGTCCTCGCCGGCGAAGAGCGCGTCGCCACCATCCTCTTCTCCGACATCCGCAGCTTCACCGCCATGACCGCAGGCGTCCCCTCTAAAGAAGTCCTAGCCTGGCTCAACCGCTATCTCACCGCCATGGGAGAAGTCATCAAGCAAAACCGCGGCTTCCTCAACAAATTCATCGGCGACGGCATCATGGTCATCTTCGGCGCCCCGTTAACCGAAGGCACTCGAGAAGACGCCTGCCGCGCAGTCCGCTGCGCCCTCGAAATGCTGGCGAAGGTCGATCACTGGAACGCCACCAAACCACCCACCGACCCCACCCTCAAAATTGGCATCGGCATCCACACCGGTCATGTAACCGCGGGCAACGTAGGCTCCCCGGACCGCCTGGAATATTCCGTAATCGGCGAAGCCGTAAATCTAGCCTCCCGCCTGGAATCCCTAACCAAAGATTTCAAGACCTCCCTGGTCCTAAGCCCCGCGACCTGGGAACAAGTCCGCGATCAAATTCCCGTAGTCCCGTTAGGCGAAGCCCAAGTCCGCGGCTTCACCACCCCAATTCCGCTGTAT